>Ga0126342_10005205_pt1 | contig 22590 bp, 19 predicted proteins | sample Cyp1metagenome_FD_92528 | JGI IMG/M metagenome (GOLD analysis project Ga0126342, IMG submission 92528) | Coral microbial communities from Lord Howe Island, Old Settlement Bay, Australia - Cyphastrea 1 metagenome | ecosystem: Host-associated > Invertebrates > Cnidaria > Coral ...
CGCCAAACTCTGATTGAAATAACCTCCAAAGGTCAAAGTCTGCAGGCTGTTTGGCAAGGTCACGTCCGCCAAACTCTGATTGAAATAACCTCCAAAGGTCAAAGTCTGCAGGCTGTTTGGCAAAGTCACACCTGCCAAACTCTGATTGAAATGCAGTCCAAAGGTCAAAGTCAGCAGGCTGTTTGGCAACGTCACACCTGCCAAACTCTGATCAAAATTCCGGCCAAAGGTCAAAGTCTGCAGGCTGCTTGGCAAAGTCACACCTGCCAAACTCTGATCAAGTTCATCAGGGAGGGCCAGTGAAATAATGGCGTTGATGCCATTCAAATCTGCAGCAGTGAGCCTATCCATGGTCTCTGGCTGCATGGCTCTCCAGAAACTGTTCGCAACCTCATCCATACTGATATGCTGAGTGATGAAACTAATTTCCTCATTCTGCACCTGTGGTAGCAGCGGTTCAGAACCAATGAGCATGCTGCAACCTGAAGTCAGCAGCAACTTCCTGCCTGCTTTTAGACCCATCTTCTCTGAGATGTATCTGTATGCATCTTCCAGGGTTGCACCATCATCAACCTAAGCTCAACCAAGCGCAAAAAAAAAGAGAAAACCAATTGGGATAACAACAAACCCATCTTTGTGTTGAACCTTGAGGAAAAAGAAAAAACATATGTGCCATTGTCAAAATATGGTATATGAGAGATGGTCATCCCATCATCACTATGATAGGGGTTTTCAAATTGACGTTTTTTGTTTCCCTTTTTAATACTATAAACATAAACTTTATAGGCATTACAAGATATTACAAGTACCATCTCATGGCACATATGAACAAAACCACCAAGATCCACCTGGATCTGAAATCTTGATCCGTCCAAGCCCTTGATGTTCAGCGAGTGCGCAGGCTGCGCAGGCGTCTCCTCCACACGTCGCCTCAGGTGATGTCAACCCCAAATGAACAGTAAGCCCTGACAATTAATTGGGGAGGTTCCCCAAAAATAGTGGAAAAAAAAACATATTCAAATTGGCACCGCCCCTTTTTTCAAGTGGGGCTTCTTTGATCCTAGGCTGACATTACTGAGAGAGGTCCGGAATATCACACTGAAATCCGCCCGAGAAAGGTGCGTCTATTCAGTCGTCATCTACAGGTCTCAATCATTTTCAGTGATGCTCAGGATATAAACAGTGAGGAAGAAGAAAGCCCCGCAATGCAATCACCAACCCCTCCCAACAACAAAAAAAACTTGCTGGACCTATCTCAGCAACCGTTTGTTTGGGAGCACGTCTCCATCCCGCACATCTCCACAGGGCACCGTTTTATCTGCGCCCGTTTCCATGGCTGCAAGATCTTGAAACTTGGTTGATTGAAATGAGTGCCCACTACTCCAAAGCGCTTGGAATCGATGTAAACAGAATATGCAGCCTGTGATGACATCCCCAATTGTTGCAGTAGACATCTTGCAGTTTGTTCTCCTCCCCTGCATCAGCATCGCTAAAATCACTGTATCAATCTGTAGAACTTTACGGTTTAGGTCCTATAGGTGGTGTGTTCAGCAAGTTGGAGCACCAAGATTGTCCCAATAATATGAGCCTCCAAAAATCCAAATGGACTCTCACATGTCTGCACAAGATTTCAGCGCTACACATACTGGTCACATACTTGCTGGCTACGTTTGGTTTAGGGCCCCAAGATGTCCCATAGGCATGGTACTCAACGGATTCTTTGGGATTCAGTACCTAAGCTTCTTGATGCAGTACTTTATGGGGCCAGTTCCTTTTGGCGTGACGGCCTTTGGAGGAAATGGTTTGTTTGGGATGTTTCTGGTGTCAAAGCCATTGCTTCATGCGATCTTGAAAAAGGATCCTGGTAATGTTGGTCGTCAGGTACCGCTCCAAATGCTTGCTTGCTATTTTTTGCGGTGAGACACACGTCAATACTGTATATCAAAAGTTGCCAAACATATCTTCTTAGCAATTCCTGTGGGCAAACAACCCCAGCAAGGCAAAGCCAATCCAACCACGGTGGTTTAATGGCTCACCGGCTCCGGAATGGCATATGAAATCCGTTTCACAAAATCACGGTCGCTCCTGGCAGGCGCCAAATGCCCTTCTCACTGCCCCAGAAACAACCTGAATTGCTGAGCCCGGTCAGTGGGGAACCACCGTGGCTAACCCTGCTGGTTCATTCAATCAGTGGCGTTCCCTGCAACACCTGGATATACAGTACCTGGATCAATCATGAAATCAAGGGTTACTTGGTTGGGGATTCGGTGGTTTCACTGCACAAACCGACACAGGCAAGCCAAATTTGAATGGCGAACATGTGATCCAGGATGGTTTGGTGGATGTTGATAGTTTTTTATTCATGCTTTTCTAACATTGGGTTTGCCAAAATCGAGAGCCCAAAAAAATCCTCTAGGTTATTTAAATCGGGAAAGCAATGGTTTTGGGGTCTCCCTTTGACGAACCTCCGACATAGATAAGCCAAAGACAGACCCACAAGGAACTGTAATCACCGATAATGACCAACATGACAAAGGCTTTCTGGCAGTCTTTACATTTTGAAGTGATTAGTGGCCATCTTAAGCTTCCCCGCTTGCAGGAAGGATGTCACTCCATGAAACCGGGACTCACAACTACCAACGTTATCTTGCTAAAATGTATCCCCGCAAAATATTCTACTTTCTATGCACCATGGCGGATATGTTCATCCATGTTTCCTGGGGTCCCATGACCAAACCTGGACTCCGCGCCCACAGGGGCCATTGAGACAAGCTGCCATTTGCGAACACGAAGCTTTGCATGCCTGGCACATGAAGTTGGAGGCGGTCAAACATGGCAATGGGATACTTCCTATCAATGGACGTGCATGATGGAAAACATCAGTCAATGGGCAATTTTCCGTAGCCATGTTAAAATACCAAAGGTTATCACCCATCAAACAGTAATGGCTGATGATGGGACAACATGGGACAGGGATAGAACTTGGGAAGAGGACTTGGGGATCTGGCGCCAAGTCGGGCACCCGGTGCCTTGTCCAAAAGCAGGGCACCCAAACAACCACTAAAAACATAGTGGTGACTATGGTAACTATGGTAACTATTTAAAAACAAAAGTGGTGACCAAAGTCTATTTTTTATTTTCCCAATCAACATCACCACTAAAAAATAGACTATGGTGACTATGCCATTTTCTGTGGGGGTCTCGCAGAAATAAATAGATAATAATAGATACGAAAATTTGTTTGGGGGCAACACCCGACCTTGTTAGTTATATCCTATGACTATCCCATGGGTTATATCCCCAGGCACTTCCCCAGTCCTGGGGGCCATGGTCCTCTCATGGGCGTCTTGAGCACATAGTGCTCTGCACTCACCTGGTTCAGGTATAAAGTAGCGGGGGTTGTGTGTAACTTCAAGGCCCAGTTGACCCACATAGTTTTTTTTTATCATTTTTGCTGGGGATATGTTTGGTATAGTTGGGGTTTACAAGATCTGTATTTTATGCGTGTGACTGTGTCTGGTTTGTTTTGCTGATGCTATTATAGCATCAACTTGTGGGGGCCAAGGTTGGCTGGTTCCGGAGAGTCGGGAAACTACTGCACCTGTACCCCTACGAGTGGCCAAGAACAGCTGATAACAAATTCTATTTTGGGCACAATTCAACTTATGCATTGATGTGAAGCAAACCCAAACTTGGTTTCACCGGCAGGTTTCAAGGAACAGATGCAGCATACCAATGATTTACTTAGTGAACTGGGTGCGTGTTTCCATAGCATGGGAGAGTATGTTATTGCGTGACGGGATGGGAGGTCACAAGAATATACAAAGCCACCAGCTAGATCCTAACTACTTGGCAGTCTCAACCCCTTCCAAATATGCTTCAAGAAGTCAAGTGCGCCAATTTTGATCAGCATTCCATTGTTTGATCTTTGGGTCTGAAAATAGGCTACCTATGGGTACCTATCTTATATAATTATTCCACTATAGTACATACATCACAATTTTTCCCTCTTAAAAACAACATGCATTTTCAGACCCATGGCCTCCATGGGCGTTGCTCGCCCAGGTAAGGCGTCAGTGGGACCTGAGAGAGCTGGCCTTTAAGGTGGCTTAATAACCTTAATTTCAAATGGATATCTAATGGAGATCTGATAGCAAAAATGGATATCTAATGATAATGGAAAAATATATATCTAAAAAAATCGGAACAATGAATATCTAATCGGACTTCAATGGAATATTGCTCAATACCCTCCAGTGCCACACACATCAATTCTCTGCGCTGTCAATGCCTAATGCCTTCCCCCCAAGAATGACAACACTTCGCTAGAAACCTTGGTTGGGATTTGACTAGGGTTGGATCTCTTCGTTTTGCGGTCCCACGCAGGGGAAGTTTTCAATTGTGGATCATCACCCGAGGAAAAAAACAATTCGGTCATGTTTCGAAACACGGCAACAGCATCTGGCGATGACAGTAATTGAAAAAAATATGAAACTATCATCTGCAGTACTGGGAGTAAAATATTGTGGCACCGCATAAAAAAATCCTCCACTGGGATTATCTCCTGAGTCCAAACCCTTGATACATCTCCGGTATAGAGGGTTGCCTTTTTGACAAAGGGTCCCACAAACGGTGACTCTACATAACAAATAGCAGGGAGGTCTAACCTGTTTCATCAACTGTGAATAGAGGTCTGAACTATAGTAACTATAGTTTGGTAGAAAAAACTGGGGATCACAACAACTGTACAAATAGTTTAAGAATTAATCCATATTCTCTCATATAACCATACAGTTCAATCCACTTCGCAGCCTCACCCATTTCACAATCACTCAAGTCGATCCAGAAGAAATCCCGGATACCCAGCTGGCTCACTCACAAAAAGGATGACAAAACACCACCCACCACCCACTTCCAAATAAACATCACCGTGATAAATCAATTGGGCCCCTACTTGGGAGGATCCTCCCACTTAGTAAATCGTTAGTATCCATGCTTAGTAAGTCCAAGAACTGACCTTATCCCATTGATATTTAATAGCTGGTTGGTGGTTTTTCAACCCCTCTGAAAAATATGAAAGTCAGTTGGGATTATGACATTCCCAATATATGGAACAATAAAATTCATGTTCCAAACCACCAACCAGATAGGGTTAGAACCCAGTTGCTACCGGTTGACCATTCCTCACTTGCCGCCGAGCTGCTAATCATTTGGCTGCTCCCGGCCAGTGCCCGGCACCACAATGCCTGGCACGCCTTCTCCCCGTGGCAAGAGACACCCAACCAAACCTTGATCAAACTGTAGGTAGTAACCGGGTAGCATGTGCTGTGTATATGTGCATATATCATATATAATTATATATATGTATGCGTGTGTGTGTGTGTTTAATGTATCTATTTTAATATATATATATATATACAGTGTACATATAGAAATACATTAAAGTGTATATACCATGGTCAAGTTACATGTCAAAATACATGGTGCCATCCCACCATCACGAAGGAGGTTGCCTTTCAATTAATCGCCCACCTGTAGCACCAGCCACGGGCGAACCAGAACCGCGAGAATCGCCATAGCTATTCGGGGGATCATGACCTGGAGGATGGAAAACTAATGAACAAGTACCAAATGTGTTGGATTATGACCTGGAAGATGGAAAATCAAAGAACACAATGTGAAAACAGTGCGTAAACTTCGAGTGGTCTCGCCACTAACCATAAAAGTTCGGCATCTGCAACTACAACAATCTGCCGGATGGATTTGGTGATGAAGTGAGTGATGTGTCACAGAATGCCTACATCTTTTGAAGGTTTAGCCATACATCTACCCCATTCAGAATGATCGTTTGGACGCCAGCACTCCTTGACCAGTTCCATGTCTGCGCAGGACATGAAGCGGTAGGATTTGGACATGAAGCTGGTAGCGGAATTTCTATGACATATATTCAGATATGGAAAATTATGTTCCCATATTCCGGTAAGTGTGGTCTTTGCAATGATCACTTCAATTTCCTGTTGCACTTCAATGAGCCAACATGGCTGGCTGGAAAGCTGGGTTATGGTGGGTGAATGATGCCGCCATGGTTTTGGCATCTTCATGGTGCCCCTGGAAGGCCAATATGGACAATCTCGGATATCCAAAAATTATTTTGCCTAGCTGATTGGATCAGACCGATCCAAATGGCACAAAGTATCAAACCAATGCTGAGATACTGGATCCTAGAAAATCACGCCATCTATCTGACACCTTGAGGGCAAAGTTCTCCAAGGATTTCAGCACCTCCAGTCGGTGCATCGCGGTCCAGTCGGTGGCACCGAAAAAGGGGACCCCAAACGTACTTCGAAAGGCTCAAGAAAGTGGTCCATGGTCATGTTTCTTTTGGAAACCATCTTGCCAAGTGTCCAAAGCCCGAAAAATTGGGTCATAGGGCAGCCCCAAATCCGGTTTACACATCATTTTCTGGGGGTCACTCCCTCCCAACCTCCTCCGGGGAGCCCTGGACGGCATGTTGCAAGACATATTCCAGCGCCAAGATGGGCTTTGACCTCGGTGAACCCCGGGAAGTCCGTGCGGCTTGGGGACAGTTCATGGTATGAATCACAATGAACTATTGAAAATGATGATTGCAATAACTATGAAAATCGCAGACACAACAAAAGTCAACAAAGTGATAAACTATCATGTGCCTTAATCACAACTATAACTATATTTCCAATCACCATGAATTACAATGAAGTATGATGTTTGTAATTGAACAAACCCAGAAAACGGGTTGTTTATGATAAATGATGGGGATGTTAATCAATATAATCAATGTGATTAAACAAATGGAAATGTTCATTTACCCGAGATGATACGACTTGGGAAAACATTCAATTTTACTTACAAGGTTTCAAGTTGTCAAGGTGATATCCATGAAACCAGGCAATCCATATCAAGATCATATCGGACCGTATCCTCAACTGGTTGTCCACCAACAGCTTTGCTAATTTGAACCCCCATTCATCCATGCTACAGTGGCTACATTCCCTTCAGAATAACAATCCCTACTAGCACCCAATCCTACTGGACCCATCTGATTTCAATAACAAGCTTACCCTGGTCTTGGCATTACAATACCATTTTCACAGTATAGATTAGTCTATAAAACTTTGGGGGTTGGGATTGAGGGGTATGGTTCTCCCTGGAAATCCGTTCCTTGGCTCATTAAAATATATCATACAGTTGTTTGCATTCACGAATTGATGACCACCCCCTAATATGGACTGTATGTGTTAAGTCTTGACTGTAGCTGTTTAGTTATCTTTTTCCATTAGATCACCATCTTGCCATATATACAATCATTAATCTCCATTAATCTCAGAATTTTCCATGAACCATTAGTGATTCCATTATTTCAATCACCATTTTGACTGGCCCATTTTTCATCACCATCTCCACGATGAGATCCCAGACTTCGTAACTGACGACGCGGACGCTTCCTGGGGGTGACACGCCCTTGCAAAAAGATGGCTAAGTTGATCTAAGTTGTACATGGGGATCTATGGGGAAAATGGAGATATAATGAGAAGATCTGAGGGGCTACTTGATTTGTACATTGTAGAGAGAGAGAGAGAGAATATATATATATTCCATACATTTCCATACTGAAGCTTCATGAGGAACATAATCTCCAAATGCGATTAAGAAATGTAAACAACATGTCCATGAATTCTTACCCACTTTTTATCTTTTTGGGGGTAAGGGGCAGCAAAGGTCCAAACATCGCCAATATCCACATGTTGGTTCTGTTTCCTGAAGATAGGTCTCCGCTTTGCCATCGAGCTGCGACTTGAAGCCTCATTTGGCTGCGGGAAAGTGCCCGGGTAGAAACTTGACCCTTGACCGGGTGTGTTCTTCTGCTAGATGATTATGAGGTATCATGGATTTCCCATGGATTTCCCATGGATTTCCCATGGATTTCCCATGGATTTCCCAGATACCCATGGGATTTTATGCTGTTTCATAGTTGATTTGTCCACATCACGTCCCCAAAAATTGCTATCGTCTTGGGTCGAGAGGAGACCATGCCCCCACCGGCAGGTGGGCCTCGCCGCACCGCAAGGCCTGCCACGAACATGAGAGAAATATGTTTTTGATTTTTGCCTACTCTGGCTGGCCTATAGAATCTTAATAATATATATATATAATAAATTGTGCTTACAGAATTGTAATGTTTTTTACCATTGTTCTTTTCAATGTTCATCATTTTGTAACTGTTTTAAAGTTGTTCTTCTCATATGTTTTTTTCTCATCAAGTTTCATCATTGTGTCGATGTGTTGTTCACTTTTTCAAAGTTTTTCCACCTTTTTTAGCTTTACCCTGGTTGTTTATATGTTTTCATGCTTGAACTGACAAGAACATCGCTGCATGTCTTTCTTCAAGTTCAATTTTTGGACATCCACTTCCTATTTGGAAGACACCCACTTAGAAATGGAAGAACCTATATATATGTGTGTGTGTAAATATATATTATAAATTACATGAAGGGAGGGAAACAATATATGCCCATATACCCTCCGGTAATCAAACATGGCAATGCAAAATCCTCCCTGTTTGGACAATCCTTCCATTCAAACACCGATTGAATAAGCGGGTTAGACCCAAGTGACAGTATGTGTTTGATGTTTTTATGCCGGTAAAGATTACACCACCAACTCTGAGATCTCAACGAAGGCCTTGGGAGTAGCTGCGAAAGTAAGCGCAAGCTTTCAGCGTCAACAGAAGATCCATCCCCAGTCCTGCTAGGCTGAGCTAACGGCGGTGAAATTCTCCTTACTATTTGATTGATTTAATGAAGATTTCACATGGATTTAATAGGATATAATGGGATATCATGGCATAAGTAATCAACTATATGATATTTTGGGGGGTTCTTAAAAGTGGGGGACCTCAAAATCATCAAATTTATTGGGCACCTGACATCGGCAAACCAGAAACACCAATTTAAACCCTTTAAAGATGGCAATGGAAAATCAACCTGTAGATGATGTCCTGTTGCCATGTTAAGTTAAACTTGGAGGCAATTGGGGTGTATCCTTTCTGCGGAAAACCCCAATGCCCCAATGTGTGAGAGTTTATTGGACTCAGCTCGTAGCTTCGCTTATATACCAAATTTGTCTGAATACTTGTCTTTCAACATTGGCAGTCAGGGTGGCAATGATTGTTTTATACCGCTCATCATTCATCATAATGACAAGCTCACACTTTTGAAAACTGGATGGATACTTGTTGGGTACAACATCCACCAACCGTTTGTTTAGTTTGTTTTAACGATTTACCCAGGGTATAGCATGGTATAACATCCTGCAACTTTGGATTCTACCATTTAGTTCCTATAGTTGTATCTTACGATGCATAGTTTAACCCCTGGCTGTTGAACATAGTGACTACAGGCTAATCATAATAAGCTGACTGACCACGTAATACTGAGCGGAACATTATCATATATCATAATTTGTATTGAATAACTACCATAACGACCAGCCAATAACAAAAATGTTATATAGTTATAGTTATATAGTTATACATATATATATATACACTATTGACTATTATGCCAGAATAGCTCCCCTATGGTAATCCAACATGGCGTGCTGGAAAATCCATGAAAATTACTTCGATGATGTTCCCATCGAACGAAACCTTCATATCTGATTGGGATTTCCCAAGTTGCTATATTTGATGATTATCCCATCAGTCTCCCAATATGATCCCTATAGTAAACCATACAAAACCACATAAAATGATGATCCATAGGGGGTATTTAATATTGTTGATATTTGATATCTCATGATAATCCATATTAACATGATTAGCATTGATTAGCCCATATTAATCATCATTTAATATGGTTTTGTATGGTTTAATAGGGATCATATTTCGGATACTGATGGTTTTTACATTGGTTCATTTTGTATTAAGCCATTATCATCCCTATTAATTATGATTATTATCCCTATTAATATGTTAATGATGATCATCAGTATCCATAAAAATTTCCCATTTGATGATTCTTATGGCCCATGGCAACGCCAGGCCGCTGCGCCTGGCTTTTTTCGTCGTTCGGCCTCCGCCAGGATGGGTGAGAGACCTGGCACTGAAACCAGGCCATGAGGGGACCGGGGCGGCATGGCCTAAGCTCCGGTTTTTTGCCTCTTGGGAAACATAGAAAAAACATGAAAAACTATCGAAAATGACCATGTGTAGATGATGATCATAGAAGAGAAAATGGTGATTTGCCATACTTATGTTAGCTTTCCGGTGTCTATGCTATGCTTATGTAGGTTTAATGTAGATGTGTTACATAGGCTTCTGAGGCTTTATTTATGCAGGTTGATGATGGTTGATGCAGGTTGATGTAGGTTGATGTAGGTTCGAAGCCATATGAAGCCATACTTGAAGCATTCTGCGGGATGTTTGAAGCCTGGAAGATGATCAAAACATGTGTCAACTGTTGCAAGGTCCATAGCCTCGACTCGACGAAACAAATCGTCATCCGTGTTTGGAGGAGCTCATGATCATCCACAATGTGGTGCCCCCTAGATAACTAAGTTGGTTTGCACTTTGGTAAACTAGGTTTATGGTAGGTATATCGAACTAGTGAATGGGATTGATAAACCAGAAAATTGAAAACATGACTGGCGGGGCACCACCTTGCAGCGATATGTTTTTAATTGTTTTTTTTAAGCATGGGAAGCAGCACATGGAAACGGCCTCCCTTGGGACACAGGGTGGCACAGTTCCTGGGGAAACTGGCAACTTCTGCAGCGTTTTCTCCAATGGATGCCAGCAACGTGTCACATTTTTTTAACAGACTGCTGGAGGTGAAACGACCTGTGAGACTAAGAAACATCGAACAAAGAAATCTGTTGTTTGGGCCATTTCACTTGCCAAATATCAACATCTTTCGAATATGTTTGGTGCTATGGAAAATGGCAAAACAAGAAAATCCAGCCAATGTGCCGATGATTTTTTTATAGATGATACCTTCATACGATTATACCCGATATCATCCGAAAACATCCAAATTTTCGGTCCAACCAGGGCGCCCGGTGCCCGGGACGTCGCCGGCCCTCAGCCCATGTTGTCCAACAGGCTATTGATGGCCGACTCCACCACCCAGTCCTGGTCCTCCAAAGCCACCTGCCTGGGTTATTCTGGGTCAAACATGGTCCAAAAATGGTGGAGAACCCATGGAATTTGCTGGTGAATTGGAAGATAGCTGGGAGTTATATATGAATTTATACGGATTTGAATGGATTTATATGGATTTATATAGATGTATGGGTTATATTGGGTTATGACCTGCCAGATGGCACCTGAAAAAATGGAACGATCATCCTATTTATAAATTGCTTCTTGCATCCTTGGTCCTTGATATTGACCACACAGCATCTGGGACGTGCAGAGTCATAAGATCATTCCCTGGCATCATTCCAATGAGCTACGTGAAGTCGCTATCCCCATGGCACCATCATTTTAAGCATGCTTTGCTTGGTTAAATACCTTGACGGTTACCCCGGGGTAAACTAACATAGATGTGGAAAATCAACCATTGGTAGACTATTTTCCTGGCTTTTCTTCCTCGTCTTCATGCTTTTTCCACATCTATCTTAGTTTCCCCTAGGGCATATAGATTGCCAGAGGGTACAGTTATGGCCCTTTACCAGTTAGTACTGTATACTTATACCACCATTTGTGGATGGTATAATCCCAGAGAAATAACCAGTTAGAACCATCAATCATCATTAATCACATGTTTAGCCATTATTATCCACTATTAACCAGCTATTAATCACCATTAATCATCCAGCATCCAGACCCAGTGACGCCATCGCAGCATCGACGCCGGTGAAGTTCACGACCATCTGAAGTGAACGCGGCACGGCCCGGTTTTCGGGATGTGTTGAACCGGGCGCGATGTGAGATGTGAAAAACCTCCAAGTCTGGGTTTTTTCTGGAGATATAGAAGGCATATAATTTCATATCATGGGGATATACATGGATATACTAAACACAATCCGAAAGCAGCATGAACAGTTCATAAAACCAGAAGTGAAAACCAAAGACAAACAGAGGCGGACTACGCCCTGCCTCTACTTTGAACTGCCGCTGCTCCTCCTCGGATCGCCTAACAAAAGGTGGGGTTGTTTTTTTCAGGCCATAACCCCAAGAAACCATGCAGTCCATGCAGCATTTCGTGATGAATATGTTAAATCGGACGCCAAAAAAGATCAAAAAAGGCTTGCCAATATACTAAAAAACTAATGTTTTGTTTCATTCTGCGGGTGACTCACCAATTCCACTCGAAAAATGAAGGCACGCCTTTAAAACAAAACTTACAAGTGGATCATTTGAACCTGGCATCTGTTTTTCCAATCAGTGCTGAAATGAAGACGGACACTGGACCAACATCCTATAGTCAAAGTTGAACTCCAGTTTGAATGTTTGTGGTGGTACGAATGTGCAATGACAATGTATTTTTTTTCAGTTACAGTAATATACCCATAAGTTTCAGGATATTTACTGCATTAAAATTTCCATCATGGCAAAATGACATGCGGCATGCGCCTCAAAATCGAAAATTAAATGGAGGTGAACATACCATTAAATCGGAAGGTCTCAACATGGGGTCTATCCCCGAAATGACATTATATACTAGTATATATATATAGTTGTTTTTTTTCGCATGACATTTGGAGGTGTTCCCAATATGTTCAGACAAACAAATCTAAAATGATCCGAAACACAAATATATAATAATATATATATATAAATGTTCGCCGTGTTGGTGGTCAAAAAGTAAAAATCAATACAGTAAAACAATACAATAAATCAATAAACACACAGTAAAAATCAATACAGTAAACACACAAAACAATCTATAAATAGCAAAAATAAAAGAAACACACAAAGCAAACATATATAATGTGGGTAACCCCACTTTTGATGGTTTATAGTTTATACCACCCATTTTGGGGATGGTTTATGAAATTGTAACCACATCAATCATATGTGCCCTTTGGTAATTTAACAATATTTAACATAACTATTGAAAATAGCCATTTATAGTGGATTTACGCATTAAAAATGGTGATTTTCCAGAGTTATTTTTAGTTTACCAGAGGATCCAGAGGGTAAAAGAAAATGAAACAAACATCTTTCACTTCCAACCCTTTTCCTGCCAGGTGGCGTTCGTTCCAGCCGCGGCGGTGCGGGTGCCACAGCAGCGGCGGGAGGTGCAGGCTCGGGGCGCCTGAGGTCTCCGGAGGATCTGGGGGATGCCTAGAAAAAAACGGCAAATAACATAGGGACGCTTAAAATATCCAAGTTATTTCGCAAACCAAGAAGTTTGGGAATTTGGGACGCAAAGTATATTTATATAAAAATAACATCGATAACATAGCATATAATGTCATAACCAAGAAGTTTGGGACATCAAATGACATAAATATAGTAATTTCGCACAGCTTAACACGGTCTAATCAAGGAATTTGAATGGATGGATAATCCCAGCAGCTCTCATCCCAGGGAGTTGATCATCATCCATGTCAACCCCAAATGAAGCCGTTGATCAGGTGAATTCACCCCAAAAGAAACCATGCTTTAAAGAGGTTTAAAGTTTAAACAGCCTCAGTTCCCGATTACAACTCGCTATTTGGATCGATTTTGATCTACTTTCAGACAAACCCAAATCACGATACTGGTTATTTAACATAGCCATGGAAAATCCCGTAAATAAATGGAGGTTTCTAGCTGGGAAAATCATCTATAAATGGGCCATCTATACCATGGCTATGTTAAATAACCAGAGGGTAAATTAAATGGCCAAGGCTTGACATTCAAAGCTCACCCTGACCACGAAGCACCTGGACTCGTCTGTTGGGGGAAGCACCTCCCCCGCTGCATACTTCCTCTCTGCCTGGCAAAGCGCGAGGGTCAGTGCAAAGGTGTCTGAAAGTTGACAACTGGCAGTAGGGAATACGTTTGCAAAATTTTGCAAATGCTCCATTCCAAACAGCCACCACTCAACAGTCATGGTTTCCAGGATTGATGGTGGCAAATCAGACCTCTTCGTATGAGGCCTGAATTTGCTAAACAATGCTAAACATGCAGTTTTGAAGTTTAAGATCCACATTATAAAACATGTCCCTTCTGCATTCTGAATGTGACCCAGGTCTGGATGACCCCCATTTAAGATGCCTCTTCCAGACTGACCCCTGCTCGCAAGTAGCGCTGGATCTCAAAGGCACGCTGGGTCCTGGCCCCCAGTAGTTTCAACATCAGTTGGATCACCAATTTTCACAGGCCCTGATCAGGGCTTCGATTGAATATGAAGGGGTAAGAGATTAACATGCCACTGATTCACACACACATATATATATATATATATAATTATATATACATGCGAAATTCAAGCTCCATTCCGATATATGGCCTTCATACATACGCGCCTCTCAATCAAATGTCCCAACAATACTTGGGCAGCCCACAGTCACTGACTTGGGCATGCCCAAGTACCACTATAGTCACTATAGTCATCATATGATAATTCCAAGATCAATAAGTAACCATATAATCTATGTTCATCATGATTAATTTACCTAGACCCTCCAGGTGGCAAAAAAAATGTGGTGAGCCAAAGCCACTTGAAAAAACGGACTCTTTGCCATTTCCCTTGGCTTTTCATAGGATTTTGGGGAGGGAACATCAAAAAATCTCAGTCCAACAGGATCCGCCGCAAAAAAAAAACGCACCTGGCCATGGCTTCCTCTTCGTTCAGCTCTGGCAGCTCAGAGGACATGGCCTGGAGACGGTTTCATAAGATATCATGTGGTTAAAACAATAACTGGTTGGTGGTTTCAACCCTACCCCTCTGAAAAATGATGGAGTGAAAGTCAATTGGGATTATGACACTCCTAACATATGGAAAAATAAAAAATGTTCCAAACCACCAACGAGATAATACACCACCCCATGTTTGACGGTTTATACCACCCATAAAAATGGTGATTTTGGGGATGGTTTATGATTGTTTTAACCACGTTAATGTGGCTAAAACAGTACCATAAACCACCCATTTGGGAATGGTAACCATATCACCTATAAAAATGGTGGTTTGGGGGATGGTTTATGGCATTGTTTTACCCATATTAAGTAAGATGATAGACTAGATAAAGGATAGATAATTTTATAAAATGATGATAAAGGATTGTATGATTATTCCAGGATGAGATAGTGGATGATATAGAATCGTATAGGATGGTGCAGGGGAATATGAGATAATACAATTAATATTCTTAAATTAAGAGGATTAAAGACATATAGATGATAGAAGCTAGCTATAGATTTTTGGGACCCGTTTCTAGATGATATAGGATGATAAAGGATGATATGAAGTTACATATGAGATGATATAAGATGATTACAGGCTATAGTAGATTATAGAGGACGAGACAGGGATCAAGAATCAACAATCTATGTGGATTTGAAGTTATGGACCATTTTTGATTAGTCAGATCCCGAGTTGGTAGTTCTTAAGGCAAACCTTGGATTTAAGCGACAAAGAGAAAATTTAACCATGAACATGTAAAACACATGGAAACATCGAAGACGGACAAATGTGAATGTCCAAGAATTTTACACATGAGAGGCCCCCTACTATCTATAATTATCCGTAATCTATAAACGGGCTTTGAACCATACTGTAACCATTTCTGGTGGAAAAAGGAGTTGATGGGGCATTGAACTGTGCTCAGTCGAGCTTGGTCGACCTTTCTTCAAAGTCAAGGCTGGATCCCCCAGGTTGGATCAAAGGATGAGATCTACTGTGGTCAACTGGAAGTGATAAATTGCGATGATATCTGGTTGGTGGTTTCAACCCTACCCCTCTGAAAAATGATGGAGTGAGTTCGTCAGTTGGGATGATGACCTTCCCAATATGATGGGAAAAATAAAATTCATGTTCCAAACCACCAACCAGATATATTCCAATATACTCCTGTCACAGAAACCAAATTGAACATAAACGAGCCTTCAATCAGCCTTGATCCGCACATTTTTCAAAACATCACAGTACCAGGTTTCACCTACCTTGGTGTCTCATATTCTGGGCACCCAGATCAGCAGTTTTTCCGGGGATCTCAGTAGCCCCTTGTGATGGCAACCCCCGCTGCCTCCGGCTCCCTTTGCTTGGCTTCCGGCGATGGCGCCGCGGATGCCGCAAGCAGCTCCTCGTCCTCCGGCGCCTGCTCCTGGGATGGGATGGATAGGCATCCCAGGTAGTTGGTAATAACCCCCACATTATAGTTCTGACCAAGTCATATATGGACTATCTCTAATGAATTTCTGGGTTATAAACCAATAATGAACTGGGATGCACATTCAAGTAGGGAAACATGGCACGCAAAATATGGGGTTCAGGATTAGTATATTGCAAACCCCAAAGAAAGACAGAAAAGTTGGCCACCTGGAACTAGGAGGCTAGATATATGAAAAATAACAAATAATTTAGATCCTCCTGGAAACACGGTTCTATCTTTTTGATTCTTTTTGGGAATTGATAAAGGGGGGGCGTAGTTGCTACTAGTTGCTACCTCACTTATTGGTGATTTTAACTAAGCCATACTATCACTCACAATTTCAACAAGGGGCTACGGTTCTCAACCACCTAGCCTTCCACGGGATGGAATACACTCCAGCAATCATAGACTCAGGATGACTCAGGTGGTATGGAAATCCACCATGAAAATGAATGCAACAAATTTCCAATCGGGAAACCTATATACAGTACTACATATGTCCATGCAGTTTTGTTACAGTAGCTAAATGGAGGGTAATGCTAGGGAAAAATCGCAGGATATCGCAGGGACAATGACTATTAGTGATTATGGATATCGATCGTGTCATGTCTAAGTTTGGGGAAATTGTGAGATGAAGATGAATGGTCCCCCCTAAAGTGGGACAGCATCATGGCTATTGAAAAATAGGTTGGGAAATACGTCATAGTCACGGTGGACTTCTGGCATGGCTAAACGGCTAAACGTCCCAGCGATCCAACGACCACCGTTTTTTGGCACCTCTTGAACGCTCAAGGTGCATCTGTGGAAGTCTTTGGTGATGACATCGCCTTCCTTTAAGACCTGACCAGGTGCAGTCATCAGATTGGTCGAGTCATCTACGTTGAAATCCACTGGCAATAGGGATTTCCTACGCTGAAACTAGATCTTCCCAACAGGATGACTGGAGCCCCCAAAGCCGGCCTTCCTGGGATAGGCCATTCTCAAGTGGATACCCCAGGGTAACGCCTAAGTCCACAGGAGAAAGTCAAGTCCTCCGATGAGCTGCTGGCATTGTATCATCTGGGAACAGAACCGGTGTACTACCATTACCACCATATTATAAGATATAATTTAATATAATATATATCTATATATATCCTGGACAATCCTTGAGCCGCATAATTTTCGATCTTTGTGGATTTTCGGGTGCGGGCCTAAAAATCACTTTTGGGCTAAGAGTGATGGATTCAATGACACAGTTTTGGTGTCAAAAAGTTGGTCTTCCGCGTCTCTTCTGCGTCATTGTGCGTCATATTTTTGGTCCTTCCAAATGTGACTGAAAGTGGGCAAAATCAGCAATTGTTCGATTATTGGTTGCTCACTACTTTTCAGTCCAGACCAAAAAGAAATGCAGTTTTTGGATGTCCAGGTGCAGTATCTAACAAAATATCCATAGATTAACTACCCCACTGAATCAAGATTGACTGGTTGGCCGTGTCCAGCTGTCCAAAAGCAGACAAATTTCAGTTTGAGATGAAAGAGCAAAGATTATTAGCCATCAGGCCGGAATGATCATGGCACGTCTTTTTGTGTTCTGAGATTTACAAAGCCTATTTCCATGTGGCACTCCCAATTCAGCAGGCCCACAGCAAAGACATGGGCCATTTAGCTGGGTATTCCTGGGTGTGAATACTCCCAGAATAACAATGCGCTGACAATGAAGGAAGACAAAATGAACACCTCATGCTATGCACTTTGAATACACCCGTGAAGATGTAAGATGCCCATAGACTTCCCCAAACATGGATAGGCCATGATAGGCCCTAAGGTCTAAGGTCTAACCCCCTGGTCGCCACTGCATCGGTTCCCCATAACCTGAACCAAGGCTCCTCTTGAGCCCAGTCCGACTCTAGCGCTTTGGCCACGAGGCAGGCTATGGGTGCATCCAGCAGGAAATGGCCTGGCTGTGCGGAAAATTGGAGCGGCCAAAGGCAACTTGCACCATGAACTTTTAGTGATGTAACATCATCTAACATAAACTAACCTATCTTCCTCATGGATTCCATCATTTTTCCAAGAAACATGGGGATTTCATGGGGATTTCCCTGGAAGCCTCTGCGACCACCGGCCTTTCACTTGGGAACCATTCGGCATCCGCAGTGCGATGTCTACAGCTTCACCTTCCCAGCCGCGCCACTGATCTACCAAAAAGGTTTGTTTCAGAAAGGTCTCAATACAAATTAATGGTCAAATTGCACAGGTACCCCGGTATCCCGAAGTTTGCGACATGTTTTCCCATGTGATTTCCAAACTTTAGCAGCAGTTGAAACCAGTTTGAATCCAACCCGAAGCCACTTGAATAGATGTTGAAGTCATCCATCAGAATGAGCCACGTCAGGGACCTGACCATGGTATGATCCTCTGGCCTCACAGCTCACATCGCGTGGTTCACCCTTGCTTGGTGGTCTGTTGGCTCCGCCTGCTTTGACAGGGCCTCCAGAGGTTTTGCCCTACACTTCGCCAATGCTTTGCAAAGGCCGAAGCACACATCACAAGGAGATCACAAGGACATCATATGAGACTGCTATGAAGCCGACAAATTCAACAATTGTACACATCGCGCACCTCTGCTACATCCTTTGGCCATACTCTGCTACATCAATTATCATCAATTGGCCATGTTTGGATTTGTGGAGCCATATGGCGGTCCATGCCAAAGATACTGTGCTCGATTTACACGGCGTAAGTGGCGCATGTCCATGAGGGTGAGGAACATAGCTGCGGAAGCCGGATTGGCCCCGTGGCTTTCCAATCGACTGGATTCTACCTGCAGGACCGGTTTGGAAGAGGACCCTTCATCGAATTGCTTTAAGCGCTTCTTCAGCTATTTGATGTCGTGATGTCGTCGCTCCCCTGCTTTGCATGTTCCTTTGCGTTTGCCTTCAGCTTCTCAAGCATGGTCTCGCACTCTTGCGGGTAGTGTTCCAAGCGTGTCTGCAAACCCTCAATACGTTTCCCATGCAGTAGTAGGTTAGAACAGGTCAACTGGGTCAGCTGCTGCTCTGGTGTCTGCAAGGTGGTGGTCACTTCCCCGGGCTTCGCTGATGAACAAGGAATCATCTGAGTCAGCTGGATGGGATGTGGCTGCCTGACTGCCGTCCTCCCTCGCGGTTCCACACCAGCAAGGAGAACCAGGGCATGATCCAGGTGACTTCCAACTTCGACCAAAGGCATCCTTTTTGCCATACGTCTAGCAAACTACACACGAGTCTGTCAGTCTATCATATCTTAATTATTTTAGATTTTGCGATAATATGGCAAACCCATCCGCCCTGTCATCATCCGGCAATCTAACCTGCAAGGGAAAATCACCACATGTATAACAGCTGTGCAAAATCGACAATGTATTGATTTCTTAAGAATGTCCCATTGCTCTAGCAAGCAAAGGGTCGGCTTCATCAGAGACACCCAGCTATAGGCTCATTGGCAAACCCATGCAAGTACAGATATATCTGCCAAACCCCAGTTATTTATGTAGTTAATGTTCATTGAAACACAACTGTTTGTAAACTAATTCAATCTCCAACTTGCAGGGCCGCCCACCTCACAGCAATGCCATGTGTTCAGGTCCACCATCCCTGGCGCCTGTCTTCTCTGCCGTTGCTTTTTCTGCGGAAGCTGCTGCCGCCCGCAGAGCATCGTAGCGCCGGCGCCGTGCGGTGCGGCAGCGGTCTTCCAGGTCCTGGGGGATTTAGCAAAGAAAATAGCATAGCTAAATAGCTATATGGGTATGGGTCTATATAGATACATTTTAGTGGGATGAACATCCATAAATCCCAGCTATTTTGGGGTTCACTAGGTACCAGGGTTTTGACCCATCCCCATATATGAAAAATAGACCATTTACATCCATTTATAGATAAATTATAGATGATCTTACCTATTAAAAGAGTGGTTTTCAAGCTATGTAACTATGTTAGTTATGTTAGTTACCAGAGGGTACAATATGTGTGACACCAACCATTTTATGGCGAAATAACAGGATATAGTGACTAGTGGGATGTTGAACTTCTTTAACCAACACCTGTGGGATTTCCAGTACGTAGAAACTGTGTGTTCCTTAAAATGGGAGGCACCATTACCCCACAACGAAGCACTGCTTATCTGACCATCTCCTGCTGCTTCTGCTTCGACATTTCTCTTTTCAGTTTCAAGGCAGCTAACGAGCGATCTTGAAACTCCTCAGCAGTGGCACAGGAGGGTCCATGGGTGGTCGGATCAGGCATGACAAGAACTATGTCATAGGATTTTGATCCTAAGTTTCTGTTGCTGTTCTTCTATGTTCTTCCCCCTTGTCCAAGGTTGAAAAATGTTTTTTTCCTTGACAGATGAAGGCTCACCCACAAGACTGTGCATCACTGCATCACTTGACAATGGGAATAACACCAGCTGAAGCAATAGATTTGCCTAAGTCAACCAACCTCAAGGATGTTTTTACGATCAGGCTAAGTCGGCAAAAATCGATTATACAAAACATATCAAAATATACCCTCTGATCACTTAGCCTGCAGGTTTTGGCTAAGTGCTAACGGCTGTTGGTGGTATCACCATCCCAAATATGGCGGCCTTGTGGTGAAAGCCGGATCGGGTCTAAAGGGCAAGTTTGGACAGGTAAATGTTTAAAAAACCATGGTGCATGGTACACTTGTTCAACGATGTTTCATAAGAAATCACTTCAGGAAATGGGCATCTCTGAAAATAGGGTAAGGACCCCAAAATTGCAATTTCATTGGGGAAAATGAATCAACATCCGTCAGAATCCATCTAGAACCAATGGGTTTTGAGTGGTGTTCCTATCATTTTCACTGGATTGTGGTTCTTTTCCATGGTTTTATGATGTTTTATCCTATCATTGTTGCACCCAAATAGCCGCACCAATGGCCAAAAAAATCGAGAAAATGACTGGTCCTTCTTGGCTGCTTCATCTTCCAAGTCCGGTGCTGGTTCGAAGTCCACCTGGCGTGTTGTCATCGGGTTCGGGTTGAAGGGAACTGGATTGATCTTTGCCATAACACCTTCTAGTAAGATTTGAAAAGACATGGAAAAACCAATGGTTTTCCAAGGACAATGATCTACAAAAGAAGGTTTTCCATAGTTATGTTTATTTGCTGGAGGGTAATCAGGCATGTAAAGCATCTGGAAAGCCAACAACCGTTTAACCGTTTATGTCGTGTTTTGGCCTCTTTGGTGAAGCAAGCGGCCAAGAAAAAAGGACGCCTAATGAGATCGAATGAGATTACCAGCTTGTCAAACCAAGGCCATCATAAATCGCGTCCAACTGCCTTTGCTACTCCCTTTGCCAGACACACAGCAGCACCTGGCCTTGAACTCGAAGTGATGTTGTACATCTGTGTCCTTGGCTCGGAAGCATGAACCTTCAAACAGTGATCTGCATAGAAACCTATAAGTGGGCGGCCTGATTTCCAAAACAAACCATCAAAAACCATCCAAAAAGTTCCCGCAAGGCCCTCCCCACCCTATCCCTATCTATCCCTATCCCCGCGGCAAAGCTTCGATAATCCGCACAGCACCGTGCGGCTGCAGTTTGGTAATCTGCACATTGAAGAACCTCGGTGTGGAGAAATTGGCCGACCGGCAATCAAACAGATGTGGCAATTGGACATCCCCTAGAAATAGATAGAGGTTGTAATGGGAAAATCATCTATCAATTGGGGATTGTCAATGTTCATGTTTGATTACTGGAGGGTATCTTTCATGGACTAAAATTACCACTTCGCGGGAAACCTTACAGTCGAAGCTGGTGGAAGCTCAAGCCAAGTCGCGTACCCCCAACGTCGATGGGCACGGCAGTGTCCTGCGCTCAAACTGGAAGAGCTTCAAAATCACACTTCACTGGCACCGCAGCACCATGCCCTGGAACCTTGCAGTTCTTTTTTTCAACATGTTTGATCAAACACGGAAGCGATTGTGATTTGTAGTTCCTACAGCAGTGTATCTGTTCAGTCTCTTCCGCCACCATAGGGGTCTCCTGTGGATGGCACTTAATAACCTATTAAGTGGAAGGTTGTGCATCACGCCGATATGCATACTATTATCTATATATATATATATACATTATACATAGTTCTAGAGGCAACATTCCCATATTCAGAAAATCTTCGCATACCATGTTTTCATCGTACTCCAGACCTGGGTTTTGGTATGTTACTTTGATAGGCATTTCAGCTCAATCTGGAGGGAACA
>Ga0126342_10005206_pt1 | contig 22588 bp, 19 predicted proteins | sample Cyp1metagenome_FD_92528 | JGI IMG/M metagenome (GOLD analysis project Ga0126342, IMG submission 92528) | Coral microbial communities from Lord Howe Island, Old Settlement Bay, Australia - Cyphastrea 1 metagenome | ecosystem: Host-associated > Invertebrates > Cnidaria > Coral ...
AAAGCAGAGCAGGGCAGAGGCAGAGAGAAGAGAAAGATTAGAAGAGAGAAGGTCAGAGAAGAGAAAGAGTCAGAAGAAAGAAGATGCAGATGCGCGAAAAGGTAGGAAAGTCGCGAAACACTGCGTTTTTCCAATGATTTGAGGCTCCGGCTGGTCGAAAAGTAGTCTTGCTAAAGCGGCGGGTGCGGAGCCAGCTGGCCAGATGAGAGATGAAAAATTGCACGCCGCTGTGGCGCGAAGCACATTTCCAAGTCAAAATGTACAAAACACACCATGCTCGGACCACTTTTGGAAGTTGAGATGTCGAAAAAGTGCACGCCGTTGTGGTGCGAAGCACATTTCGAAGTCAAAATGTACAAAACACACCAGGTTCGGACCACTTTTGGAACTTCAGATGTCGAAAAAGTGCACGCCGTTGTGGCGCGAAGCACATTTTGAAGTCAAAATGTACAAAACACCTCAGTGTCGGACCGCTTTTGGAAGTTGAGATGTTGAAAAAGTGCACGCCGTTGTGGCGCTAAGCACATTTCGAAGTCAAAATGTACAAAGCACACCATGTCCGGACCACTTTTGGAGGTTCAGATGTCGAAAAAGTGCACGCCGTTGTGGGGCGAGGCACATTTCGAAGTCAAAATGTTAAAAACAACAGGGGTTCGGACCACTTTTGGAGGTTCAGATGTCGCTTCGCTTCACTACACTACACTACATTGTACTACACTTCACTCCACTACACTACACTACATTGTGCTACGCTACACTCCACAACACTACAACTACAACTACACAACTACACAACTACACAACTACACTCCACTACACTCCACTACACTCCACTACACTCCACTACACTCCACTACACTACATTACACTACACTACACTACATTACACTACACTACACTACATTACACTACACTACACTCCACTACACTAAACTACATTACACTACACTACACTACCTTCCACTACACTTCACTACATTACACTACACTACACTCCAATACACTACAACTACAACTACAACTACAACTACAACTACAACTACAACTACACTCCACTACACTCCACTACACTCCACTACACTAAATTACACTACGCTACACTACATTACACTGAATGACGCTGCACCACAGATAGACAAGTAGACAGATAGACAGATAGACAGATAGACAGATAGACAGATAGATAGATAGATAGATAGATAGAAAGACAGATAGACAGGTAGACAGGTAGACAGCTAGACAGATAGACAGATGAAAGAGAGAGAGAGAGAGAGATAGATAGATAGATAGATAGATAGAGAGAGAGATAGATAGATAGATAGATAGATAGATTGATTGATTGATTGATTGATTGATGATTGATTGATTGATTGATTGATTGCTTGCTTGCTTGATTGATTGATTGATTGATTGATTGATTTGATTAGATGAGACCGATTAGGTTAGATTAGGTTAGATTAGATTAGATAGATAGATAGATACATAGCAGATAGATAGGTAGGTAGGTAGATAGTCAGAGAAAGAGCGAGAAAGAGAGGAGACCTCAAGCACCTTTCGGTCCATCAGTGGATTCGCTCTGCCATCTCTGATTCACAACAACCAATCTCTCCTATAGGTTTCCTATTTTTGAAACTTCCGCCACCGCCTTGTGCGGTACTACTGGTATAATTATATGTACATCTAATATGTATATATATATATACACATATTATACACATTCATATATACCTACTTCTGTAGATAGCGTACAAGTAGCACAACTGCCAAACACTTGATACGCTCATCAGTCTGCCACGGAATCTGCCTGGGACTGAGGACATGGCCAAGACTCTCGTAGATGTTACGCGGCTTTGCAGGCCTCTCGACACGACTTTTCAGTCTGCAAAAACTTGCTGTTACTGAAACGGACCTTGTAAATCCCCAAAATATATGGAAGACATTGGGTCTCCAACCTTGACAACTCCTTGAAAAGTGCCCTCCAATAGTTCAACAAAAAAAACTACCTTTCCACCTCTCTTTGTGGTTCCGACTGCACCTGAAAATCCAATTGGGCAACACAGCAGCATCCATCCCAAGCCCGCCAAAACTTTGGGCAGGTTGCCGTGAAACATTTTTCTGTCCAGTAGATGTGGGATGGCACCCCGGTACAGTACAACAACCGAATATTAACCAACAATTTTTGCAAAAAATTGGGATGCAACCATCCAACCTCGTACTATGGGGAAATTGTGTCAGATATTTTTGAGCAATGAATCCGAGATGGTTTTGTCCAACAGCGGGGGATTATTTGTCCAAAACCTCCGACAACTGGCCATTCTACAAGCTGCCGAGCCCAGATCCAATGTGGAACAACCCAAGATGGCCTAATGTTGTCCCTAACCAAAGAGCTCGCATCATCAACACATCTTGCGTCTGAAATTGGGAGTAGATAGTTATGTGTGTGTGTGTATGTATAAATATACAAACATGTATATGTATATGTATATGTAAATATACATATGTATATATATATATATATGTGTGTAAATACATTAAATATATATGTATGTGTATGTATATATATATATACACAAATTAAATGCATATGCAAAACAAATGTGTATGTATGTATATATATATCATATTTCTCCCTTGTCCTCGTTTTCATGGCCCCAACCTGCAGGGTCAGCATCCCATGGGCAAATGCCCTTGTACTTTCCATGAAACCATCTTGGATTTTCCTGACGTTAGGATCAGTTGGTAGGGTTGCCACGTAGATCCTTGAAAAAAAACACATGGAACAATCATATAGTTATAATATAATATATATAAACACATTATAATATAAATCTATCATGCCCCTGTTATTCCAGTAGGATACATGCCCCTGTCATGACCATTCACTATGCACACTAGATCGTTTAGCCCGAAACACCCGGCCACTTTTCGTCTTTTCGCCACAGCAGCAGCCACTTCCGGGCGCTGCGGAGACCAGTTTGAGCCGCGTGGCGAAATTTCAGGATCGGCTGACGCTCTAGATGCCCTACCACCTGAGCTGCCTGAGCTATTGACTCTCTGGCCTTGGTGCCTGCCAACCTTTTATCTAACGTTTTGCCCTATTTTTTCTATGGCGCAGCAGCAAATCCCTTTCTGCACGGGTAGGCGCGTGTGCTTTTCAGCCCGTGCTGCCTCTGTTTTGGAAGGCTGCTCTGTTTCGGATTCGCTGCTTGCATAGCTGTCTCTGGAGGTGCTAGTTCCACATAATTCTAAGTTGGGAAATTAGTACGAATTTGCAAAACCATCCCCATATGAACACCTTAAGACCCGTTAAGAACTTGAGGGTACCCTCGTTCATAATTCCCATGTTTTCCACCTATAGCACGTAAGAACCCCAGGGTAGGTAGGCTGGAAAATTCTTAATCGGTTCTTATCTAACGGTTCCGCTGTACCCCCATTTTGGGAAACCTCCATTTACTAGTGAGGTCGCAGTTGGGATGAAACTATATTCTGTATAGATCTTGAAATGTTGCCACGCCGATCGCTTCAGAAAGCCGTGCAGCTGCACAAGTTCTACACCTACGGAGTGACCTACGGATGGTGTGCCCAACGGATGGAGCTTTCCAGCCAGAGAAACAACATTGACCCTGAACTATGTAACATGATGTAACTATGTTTTTCAAGCACCAAAAACCTCCGGGATGTTTTGAGGGACACACCTAAGAATGTCTATTTTTGAAGCTCAAAATCCTGAAAAGCTCAACTTCGCTGAGATCAGGATCACAAAAAAGCATCCAACACTCAACTGACCCACCATGACCACCACTCAACTCACCTTTTCGAGCGATGTCCAGGGAAGACGTGGAAAGGGATGCGAAGGTCTTCACCAATACACCGCTCCACGGCATTCAGGTTGCTCCAGTCCTGGCGGTCCATTTCTGGGCAAATCTAAAGAACTTGGGATGCTAAGGTCGTATACTACGAATATTTGTTGGGTATCCAACCTATCTGGATATACTTCTTTCTGGTACATGGTTATATAAGTTATATACAGTATACATTGGTAGATGGTATAACATAGTACAAGTATGACTGTATGCCCGATTTGCATAGGTTTGCGGTTTGCAGCATAACTTCTTGATTATTAGCCCCAAATCTCCTGGATATGATGTGAAAGTTTTTGGTTTTCAAAACCCATCATTTTTGGACGTCTACGGTAGGTAATCCCACGCAGTAGGTTAGTAGGTAAGATCGCTCCAGGTATAAGTAGGCTACGTAGGGTTGTAAGTAGGCTACGTAGGGTTCGTGAAAATCGAGTACTAAATTTATCTTATCCTGGAAAAAGGATGAAAAAGGATAAACAGGGGGGTTCACCCGCATCCCGGCATCGCATCAGGCGCGTGTCCTCACGTTTCAGCATGTACTGCAGCATCTTGTCCATGCGATGGGCGGTCCATGGCAACATCAGCACGCCATCATCCAAGATGTACACCTCAGAGGTGAAATGGCCTATTTCTTCTAAAGCTTTGTGTTTTTTTCCTCGGAATCCTCAGGAATTGTTGGCAACCGATTAGTTCGTTGCCATCCAGTCGGTTTGTCCAAGCCACTCGGAAGAGACCCCGGTGGGGATGAAGGCAGCTGATGCTAATACGGATCCCGTCGGATTTCTTACATCAGTGGAACACTTGCCGCAAGTTTCCCAGGTGCTCAGAGTTATTGAGTAGATTTTAATCTATCAAATTATATCAACCCCGGATGAATAAACCCTGTTTGAGTAAAACAGTTATGATTTAAGCTTGGCACCCTGTCTAAACAGGTCCTAACATCTCTCCGGGACAAATCTTTGGACCATGTTGCTGGTGGATTCGCATGGAGGTCGTGATTGTGGTTTCCAATGCTGTCTGCCTGAGCGATTTTCTTCACCGCTTGGTCCTTTCAATCGTAGATCATAAGAATGCTGATTAAATACCAGCAACATCCAGCAACATTATTTCAAGAATAACTCAGAATAACAACAATTAAACCTCCAATCAAGCTGTTGGTACTTTCCGAAACCCAATTTCAACCATTTTTGGGTAGAAGATGCTTCCTGAATCGGAAAAGTGTATAACTTGGGGATGCCCCCAGATCCCAACTGTCTACCAAAGGCTGACCAGGAACCAAACTGGATGTTAGGATATTGTTCTTGGGAGTTCCATCTTAGCTACGAGCCACCCCAGATGTATCAATTTTTCTCAGTGAAGTGCTGCATTCCATATTCTCGCGAGAATAATTGATCAACAAATGCGGCAACCCCCAGAAGCCCGCTGCAAAAAGATAATGATTTGCCAACCTGAGTGATGACATTTAGCATACTGAGGCCACACATGTTGCGATCTTTAGCATTGAATGATGCATTTTGGTCAGCAATTTTGACCCACATCCATCCATGTTTTCCACAGCTCATGGTGGATGGAAACCCGAAACCATTTGAGCCGTCCTCGATATGCTCTTGGGAACATGTTTGGACCTCAAGATCCCGTCCAGAATGGTTCCACAATTTTCGATATGGCGCTTGGCATTTTTGTGCCCCCATGGATCTCACAAAAACTCCTCTTTTAACCATAAATGTCGAGCAAATGATTGGTCCGATTCCCCTTTATGTGTTCCGTGAAGCCGGGATCTCAAAAAATATCATATCCCATATCATCACCCGTACTTTTTTTCCACAATATCATGGTCCCACATTGTCCCACCATGTTTGGTGATTAAATGGCTATTAAATTCCCCAGCCATGTTTCATGGTGACTTTCTAGATCTTGATCTTTGTTCCCGGTGCCTCGTGGTTGATGACCACAAAGTCGCTGTCCAGCTGCAGACCATTGTGTTCACCGGGTCCAGGGGCACAAAATGCTGCACCGCACAGCCCTGGTGATGGTGATCCCAGCAAAAAGGCTAGCTTTCTGGACCCACACATGGCTGGTGTTTTTTTCTTTGATTTACAACTTTTGGAAACCTTAGGAACTTAGAAGCGTTCAATTTTTGTAAGCCTGAAGATGTTTTTCAAGCTAAAGCAACAAAGAAACAAATTGGAACAAAGTGGGACCCCCAAATACTGAGCTGATATATGTATACATGTACATATCCAGCTAAATCATGATGATTCACCAACCTGAAATAGGATCCGGTTCCAGGGGTGGTTCCAGTGGTTCCCCATACTATCCATCATTTACGTCATGAGGTCGCAGTGCAGCCATCAAATAAATCTTATATGTCTAGAACACATAATTGCGTATATAGAATATGGTCATTCATATATATATACACATATCATTTCAATATATAAATGTATATATGTATGTATCCCTTAAGTGACTCAAACTATTGGTGAGTTCGGAATGGGAGTTGATTGGCTGCACGTGTGGGCGCCTAAGGTGGTCGCAACCACTTCTGCCAGATAGCCTCCCAAGGAATGCCCGGTGACCATCACCTTGCATCCTTGTTGTTGATACATCCTGCGAACTGATGACAGCATAACAAGTGCTCCACGTTTGCCTCATGATTGGGGTCATAGTGTGGCCGAACACTGAGACTCGAAGAAGCACGCTTTGAGATGACATGAAGCGAACATCGGTCCTCACGATTTCTGCGGCAGTCATGACAAAGGCACCGGGGTAATGCCCCATGACCACAGATTTCACGTCGCGGCGAGTATCCTTGCAGCGGTTGTTGCTAGACCGCCAGGAAACCTTCAGTTTCACGTGACCATCATTTCAGTATATTTCAGTAGCCATAAGAATCATAAGATACCCTAGACTCCAAAGAAAGACACATGGGTGTGTCTGAAAATAGTGTACCCCTAAACCCAATGGTTAATGATCATTATCCCTATTAAATGGCTATTTGTTTGGGAATATACCCTATTTTCAGACAAACCCACATCCCAAAAACCATGGCAGCAGCTACCATTCCCAGCCCAGCCCAACAGCCCAAGGCTCGTGGATGTCCTTGGTGCCTCGAATGGCCAGCACGGCCAGGTCGTTCGGGTCGTTCCGGTCACGGCTTTTCAGAAAGACCGTGATCTGGGCTTCCACCTGATGGCTAGGTGGCCGCTTGAAGTTGGAAAAATGGAAATAGGGTTAGACTCTATGTTAGATAATTTGGCAATAAACTTATGGAAAATATCTGAGTCTGATTTCAGAGTGGTTTTGCTAAAACTAAAATAAGGGTAAGGAATGACACAGTTATGACACTGGAAAATACATACTCTGTGCTGCGTTATCTACCTGCTCAATGGGGAGAGGTACTTGCTTTGATTGTGGCAAAAATCAAGGGGCACACTTGAACAGTTCCACAAATACCTACCAATATGTTTCTATCTGGCAATCAGAAAAGTACCAACCATGGTGATTTTTTCCGACACCAATACCATGGTGATTTTTTCCGACACCAATACCTCTCCCGACCTCCTCCTCAGGATCGCGGATCCCACACAAATCCTCAGTATCGTCCCTTCGCATGATCTCGTACATTTCACACCGGACCGTGCTTGGAGGAGTGATGTCTGCTTTAAAAACCTTCAAACGACTAGTATTCACTCAGTTTTTAAGGTAAAACTGGTTTAAAAAATCTCTCTGAGCATGATGAGTGAGTGGGCATTGTTGTCAAGTATTTGTTTCACTGAAATCACTGAAAGTGCATATGTCCAGGAATTTATATATATATATTTATAAGGGATGTCTTTCCTTCAAAGAACTGCGAAGGAGTATATATAAAACACTGAAATCATAGCTGGAATTATATATCATCTATATCTATAGACTATACAATCACAGTACAAAATACCTATAGATGCAAATAGATACTGTACACATAATATACACATGTCATGTATATATATATACACATAGAGTATACATATATATATGAATATATATGAATATTAATGTATATATATATATATATTCACATACTGTATGTATATATATATATATATATTATGTTACACATATTTCCATCTATGGCCAACCCCATCAACTCATCCCCGCCACAACTCGAGGCACTGGGCGATAGCCCACCGTCGTCGATGGGGCCGGGCTGTAGCACTCCAAGGCCAGCGTTGCCAAGTGCCACAGGGGCGCCACGGCATCGCAGGGCCTCGGATTTCTATCGATTTTTTTCTCCGTTTATGGATGTGTATGGATGTGACGGAATGTAACGGGATATAGGTAACGGGATATATATATATATAATTATAATTATAATAATAATAACAATAATAATAATAACAATAATAATAATAACAATAATAATAACAATAATGACAAAAAAATAAATAATTATTATTATAACATAATAGTACTAATAATTGCAAATAATAACAATAATAATAAATAGCAATATGATATATGACATATGTGATTTCTCAAACCAACAAATAGCAACGATATAATTGGGCTTTGCAGAGAAATGGTGATTTGCTCCCAGTGGCTTTATCATGAGATTATCAATGGTTTGATCCAAAGCATAATTCCAATGACTTGGTTTCCAGTGGGGCTCTCAAATAATCTGGAAGTAGCACCCTGGATTTATCCAGATGTATCCACAACCAAAGAGCTCCAAAAAGCATTCAGCGGCCATTGGTCACATCACTAGAGTGGAACTTTTCCAAAGCTTTCGCAAGGTGAACTTCCACCCCAGCCAGATGATTTACCCGTTGAACCCGGGGAGAATCTCCGCAAACATGGAAAATCCCCATGAACAAAACCTGAAAAAACCAGCCATTTCTTGGGCATTTCCCGTGGATAGCTATTCCAAAACCTCCACCAAGTAGCTGAATTCCCAAGCCGACGACCTGGGCAAAATCCATAGGTTTCGCTGTTCAAATCCCAATGGCTGGTGAATGTTCTGCTTGTCAAAAGCGGACCCATTTCTGCAAGGTGGTGCCCCACACTTAGCTAAGTTGGTTTATGGTTTATGGCTTATGTTAACTATGGTATGTGGTAGATGTAGATATATATATACTATCTATGGATATTTATGGGGTTTAAACAATCAACATGGAGGTTTCAAGCCATCAGACAATTTTAGTATCAAAACGGAGACTTGAGGATCATGACTTAAGAAACTCCCATTTGTCGCCCCATTTGTCGAAAAACATCCATGGCCAATCTTAGATACCCAAAAAAATCTTGTCTGGTTAGTAGATAATCCCACACCAAAAGACTATTTTGGATTACCCTCTGGTAAACTAACATAACTATGGAAAATCACCATATTTCATGGGAAAAACCACTATTTCTATGGCCATTTTCAATAGCTATGTTAGTTTACCAGAGGGTACCAGCAATTTTGGATTGGGCAGCCCTGGTGACACAGATCATCGTCGTCCGCGAACCGCGCCTCCCGTAGCAGCTCCAGCCGTTCCTCCCGTGCCCGTTCCGTGAGGCGCTGCAGGTGCTGCTGCAGCGATCCACCGCTGCCGTGCGCCGCCACGAAGGCGCCTGACGTAAAAAGTGGGTTTTCCCACGGCAGGAAAAGATGAAGAGTCTATTAATAATTACCTATTAACAATGGTTAATAATAGGATTATAATAGGGTTAATAATAGGGTTCTTAATTATTATAACTATAGTCCTTTTTAGTTTTAGGGTTCCTTTTTAATGGTTGTTATAATTACCTATTAACCATTGGATGAAATAGTGATGACCATCCCCTATGAATGGTTCATAATACCCAGTATTGACCATTGCTCTGTTTTGAAAATATGCATGTTTTTAGAACATGCTTTTATTTTGTGGTATGTCTAAAGAACGTTTGTAGTAAACACAGATGGGGATGGGTCAAAACCCTGGTACCTAGTGAACCCCAAGTCATAGCTGGGATTTATGGATGTTCATCCCCTAAAAATGGTATTAATAGGTATTGACCCATACCCAGATGTTTTAAAGATGCCCAACTGAAAAGAAAGAGCGAAACGATCAGCTTCTTGCCCGCCTGCTACCGCACCAAAGGGACCTGAAACTCTCGCAGCATCCAAGGCTGCCACCGGAGCATCAATGACACCTGCGGCCAACAGGAATGCCTGGAAGAAATACGAAGAAATACGGATCTTCAGTAGGGGTCAAAGTTGGGGAAGGTACTTGGCTCCAATTAAAACCGAATTTGTTCCCACATCTTCCACATGTTCCAATCATTTTTCATCTTCAACATTGCCATATTTGTAAATCCATGCAAATTCCCCGAAAACATGCGGCTCAAAACTGCTCCAAACTCCACCTGAACCCGGCCTCGTACCGCCTGGCTGGGGCCGCCCTCTGCCAACCGAGCCAAACCGCCCGCCGCCGCAGCAATGGCCTGAAAGGTGAGGTGCTGCACCAGTTGGTTGAACTAACAATCAATGAACGCACATGTCTCGAGGATTTCATGTTTGATTTTTTCATGGGATATAGTCTGATAATGTCTGATATAGTTCTTTGACCCATGTACAACAGTAAGTTGGTTGAAGTAGCTTCTAAGCGTTGGCTTTAGAGTCTATATATCGAACTACTTAACGAGGAGGTGAACATAAACCAACATGTTTTATTGGGGGCACCACCTTGTAGGTCTATATATGAAGCAATGGTCATCATATAATGGTATCTAGCATATCAGCTAGTATATCAACAAGTAAATCCAACAGAACTGGGGAAATAGATCGAATGGTATAGGGATAAAACCCTTCAGTAATTTAACAGTTCGCTATGGAAGCCATGGCCCATTTGGTTCGATGGTTTACCTACGTATGAACAATGGTGGCTTTCCATTGCTATGTTAAATCACCAGGGTACAACCTGTAAAAGACAATGTGGAACTGTTTTTGGGGTATAACAGTGAAGATATACATCATGGGATTGATGATTTGGTAGTTTCATAGTTGTTTTGTGTTGATCCCCCCAACAGTTCACAGTTCGACCCGGGTCGAACTGCGAGTTTTAGAGGAAAGAATTGTCTTCCAACCCCCTTTTTTCAGGGCAAGGTCTATGTCAATTGGAGGGAGGATTCATGGGGATACCAGCATAGCTGGGCCGTCTGTTGCACCATTGGGATTGATGGTGCAGATTCTTTTTATTTTGTGGATGGGTGAACATAAATCAATAAAGCGGGGTGGTTCCTCGTTGGAATGGTCATACTATGGGTGATACAGGGTGTGTATATATATATACACACACACGCAGTATATTCTTATTCCATATATATATATACACCATATATACATATATACCATATATACATATATACCATATATACATATATACCATATATATATACACAGTATATTTAGAATTCTACTGTATGTTGTAATAGTTTAACAATAAAGCTGTCTGCTTGGTAGTCGAATCACCAGGATTCAACCATCCCTGGTGGGCCACGCCTCCACTTTGATTATGAATAATCCCTGGTGGTGCACTTAAAGCCCTTTAACACACATATATATATATATGGGATATGATAACACTTAAGCCCTTTAACACATTCCTATATGGATTATATTTGTGGAATGATAACCCATATATGGTTTTAAATAGGCTTATCATTCCACCAATGGGGGTTGACTGACTGACTTATAACTGGTGAAGGGCCATAACTGTCGGAATGTCAAAATATACATATTCTATACGTCTGATGATTGTTCTATGGGGGGCCGCGTCCAAACCGCCCAATCAACCCCCAAAAAGGTGATCTACCGTGGAGTTGAAACCTGGAATTGAAACCTTGTGACAACACAGCCCTGGTACTACTTCAAACTACATCGACTTCGAATCCTTTCAACAGTGTGCCAACATATATATATATATATATTACATGAAAAACGCTGTTCGTTTGCAAGTTTATCTTGTCAAGACATGTTATGCACACGTCCTGCTTCTCAAAGCTTATCCCAAGATCTTAATGTTTTTCTATGTTTTTCTTAATCTTGTTGAGAAGGAGTACATTCCTGACCATTTCTGGGGCTTGTTGAAATGTTGAAAAATGATATCCTTCCTTTGCGATGTGGATTGACTTGAGGGGGCAACCGTGCCACGCACAGCCCTCGGCGCATGTCATTCCTTTCCGTCAGAGAAATTTCCGCTTCAAGCACGCGAGTTGATCTCTCAGAGTATTATAGAAACAGGCTTGAGCCACTGTCCCAACCCTTTGATGTGATACACCCCCTGGGCTTTCTTTTTGGTTGAATTTGTTGCAAAATATGGCTGGTTTCGTGGTTTTCTATTTCCGGAACTGGGATTTGCAACTCTTGTACGGCTCTTTGGTTGTCACTGGATCCATTTTGTCAAAGAAACCTTTTCGGGTTTATGCCTTGAGATTTCTTCTTCCAAAATAGGTGGCCAGTTCCGCTTGGCTTGTTTAAAGGCTTTTGGCATTCACCTCAATTCTGGTTGCAAGACAGCGTTGTGGACTATCCTGATTCAAGCTAGCTTGTCTGACCGCACGTCCACCCGCACGTCCACTAGGGCTTGGAAACCTGTGTGGAATCTGATTGTGACTTGAATTTCTGGAGGAGTGAGGCGTGCATGTTGTGATGTGCCTGCAAGGCTTTTGTGTGTTTGCAAAACTTCAAAGCCCTGGTTTGTCTGAAAATGGCGTACCCCAAAATTCAGTGGGTAATAATCGTTTGTCCCTCTTGAAATAGGAATTTTGGAGGTATACCCCATTTTTAGACACAGCCAAATATCATATGGAGGTTTCTTAACATACTGGTACATGTTTGCACGATTTGGGGCTGCCCCATTTTTTTTTTCGGACACCTCCATATATATATATACCATAGTTATAGTTAAAGTATAGAAATATCTCTTTCTATATGGAGGTATATACCATAGTTATAGTTATAATATAGTTATTTTTTTTAAAAAAAAAAACTATAGTACAAACATAGTTATATATACCATAGTTGTAGTTATAATATGATACTTATGTTTGTTGGTTATGCTTATATCTCCCATGAAATCCCAGCCCCTAAAAGATGTGCAGAGATGCCACCGCCGTGGTGGTTGTCACCAAGGACGCTCCCCCGCGCAGGAGTTCGGAGGCTCCGGCCTCGCACACGTCGATCTGGGAGATCTCACAGGAAATTCTTGGGTCACGGAATTCTTGGAGATCTCCCTCTGGTTATGTCAAAATAGCTATTGAAAATGGCCATTTATAGTGGATTTTCCCATTGAAAATGGTGATTTTCCATAGTTATGTTAGTTTACCAGAGGGTAATGGGAATGTTAATGGAATGGAATATTCATGGCATGTTGATTGCATATTAATGGGAAAATGATGATCAACTATGGGATGGAATGTGCATGGAATATGAGTGGAATATTGAGAAATCCCCGAACTAAATGGAGGTTTTAACTGATTGGGAAATCATCGAACTAAATCGGCCATTTTCCAGCAAGCCACGTTTGATTAAAGGAGAGCATATTACAATAGAGAAATATATTACGAAACATATATATATAGTAAGTCAAATCATGGACATCATGAGACATTGTTCCAGATGTGTTCGTATTTCAATTGTAGTGTCATATTATATATATAAGCATATATGTGATGATGATTTCCCATTTTCAGAAGTTACAGTTACAGTATGTATACTAATGAGAATTCCTTACAGTTGATTCCGTTTGATTATTTAACGGTACAATAAGTGTAACAATCCCATCCCCCATTCATATCACACCCCAGAAACCATGGTAAAAAGTAGGGCATGAAACTACATATTTGGAACCATAGCATGCATGCGTTTAATATTGAGATGGGATTGTATCAGTTATAATTGTATAACATAATCCTATTAATCATCAACCAACTAAATGTAAAATCACTTTCTGGAAAGTATACCATTTAGTTCGATGACTTTCCTATTCAAACCTTCATTGGCTATTGCTGGTTTATCTATGGTTGTCCCACAACCGACTTGCAATCACTACCAGGATCATCATATGTTTGATAGTATTGTGGGAGACCCTTTATTTAGGGGGTGAAAACATTCATCATTATTCAGGTGTTAGCGGGCTTCATTAAATAATGACTTCCTTTATTTAGGGGAGAAATCCTTGAACAAATGTTTAGATGGTACTAAAAAAAACAAATTCTTTATCTGGGGTGTCAAAACAAAGAAAAAACACAAAAAAAAACTGAACAAACAACGAAAAACAACTGAAAAGAAAACAGAAAAAAAACAACTCAAAAATCAGTTGGCATACTTTATTAGGCGGAGGGGTTTATTAATAATTTCCGGGAGTTGGCGTACTTTATTCGTGAGGGGTGTATTAACGGGAGGTGAACATTAGATTCTTTACAATGAATACATAAGATGCATCTTAAGTCATAAATTCTTGCAACTATTCTCAAACCCGTAAGGAATGATGAGGCATGATAAGGCCGTGAAAGGGATGTTCTCCCCTCTATACCCCCTTCGTTTGCCCAGCCTGTAGGTCTTCCAATCCATCTTGCATCCTGGGATGCAAAAACCGGTGAAACATACACGACAAATGAGCGTGATCATGCTTGAGGGTCCAACTTAATCACAACAATTTTGCAAGTTTTCCAGGTATCTTCATATTCTCTGTACCCAAGGGTTCCCAATTGATGTTGGATCGGGAAGCTGCACAAGATTGCCCTGGCCAGGGAGTTCTGTTTGGCCTTAGGATGCTTTGTAGCCCTTCTATGAATCATTTTATCTACACTTTGCCGGTCGGATACTTCACTTTGTGAGCTGCGAGTTATACCAAATGTGTATACCCGAGATGTTTCGAATTGGATCATCTCCTCCATCAATCTACAAAAAAAAAATCCATCTGCGATTGTGGCAATCTCATCGGTTTGATCTTCCATAATTGGGAGATCAACAAAGCACCGAAACATTGGAGTTCGAATTGGGATATCAACAGCACTATGGCACTATGAATTGGCACTTAGGAGACATCCCCACTTGGAAAATCATACCCAATGGTTTCAAGTCCTTAGACAATCTACTGGCGTTAATATCTTTGATCCATAGCCTGCATCCCACTTGGTGCAAATCCACTCATTTCCAGTGGTGTTTGTCCCATCTTCAACGGATTGATCTGAGGGGTGTCCTGAAAAACCATACGCCAGTTGTACGTGAAGCATGGTTGTCAAGCATTTTGTCAAGCTGAGAATCCCAAGTGGAAGCTCTCTGATTTGTTTGCATGGGATTGGCCATTTCTTCAACATCGGTCATCATCTGCATGGGCCGATCTTATATAGATATCTTAGATAAACCCTGCATTTTTCCTTACTTTGTCATCTGAAAAATGGCAAAAGATGAAGCTGTATCAAACTACCCATCCATCCAGTGGTGAAAAACCCCTTTAAATTGGACTTTCGCCAGGTCCATTCAATTCCACAAATGTTGGTCATTCAACGAACATTGGATAGCCCGTTCCATCTACTGGTTAGTAATGATTTAACTAGCCATAAACTGGGAGTGATCCCTTATTTTCAGGAACACCCATATCATTGATAAAATCATTTGCGTATCACCAGCGTATCCTTATTGTATCGCCATTCCATCCTCCTTCTATCCCCATCCCTAGCATATCCCCATGTTGTTTATATAGTTGGTTTAAAAGTTTGTTATATATATATATGTATATATATATATAATGTTATATATATATATATATGCTCATGCTGAGTACTTTCCCATATTTGGTCAATTCAACCACATCAGGCCTTCCATTTTTCCGGTGGTTGAAACGTTTCAACTCATCGCAAAAATCGAGGATATGGTAGTAACACATTTTGAAATCACCAACGAGATTGTTCCTAGCTATTCATGTCCATTACATTCTCAAGATTCTATATATATATATTTATTATATGTATTACCATGTTTCCCAGATTCAAATCTGCTATTGTTTGTAGGTACCCTCTGGTTATTTAACATAGCCATGGAAAATCACCACTTTTAATAGGTAAACCATCTATAAATGGGCCATTTTCCATGGCTATGTTAAATAACCAGAGGGTAACCCCGGGCAAATCTCCATGTTTCATCGTTGGATCCCATTGTGCTCACCGCAAGTCACAGGGCGCCATCACTGCGCACACTTCCAACGCCCAGCTTGACCACACCGGCGCTTGCCACACCACCAGCTACCACCGCTTTGGCCTCACAAGAAACGCCGCAAAAAGCGCAGCAAAAAGCTGGGAAATCATGATCGAAAACTGGAAGCTCACCATGAAAAATCCTGAAAGTCACCAAAACTCTGGAGTTCATTCCAATTTGGCCAACAAAATCTGTGGGAATTTGACTGAGGTAACCAACAAAAGCTGGGGATTACATTGGTTTCATATGGTTTAATCAGTTTAATCAAGAAAAAACTGGAACTTCACTTGTTCATCAAAAAGTGTGGAATACACTGATTTCACTAAGGAACGCCGCCCGCAGCCACTGATGCACCAGAACCCATCGCAGCTGCACGCGGATGGATGATCCATGAACGCTGCGCTGATGCTGAGCATTGCTGAAATTTGGCATCATGATCATTCGTTCTGATCGTTAATGTCAACCCTGGATTAATAAACCCCTAGGTTGTTTAATTGGGGGGGTACCACTCAAGTATTGGATTATGACTATTGTACCATGGTTTATTAATCCGGGATTGACATTATATATCATTCTCCCATTGTCAGGAGCATCAGACAATATCAGACATCATCCCATGGATTTTCCATTGCCAGGGATTTGTTTTGGATACCGCTAATCAGTCACATGGCTTGGAAATACCCATTTAGTTCGATGACGCTCCCAGCGAACTACACCTTCATTTATATAGTTCGGGGATTTTCCAGCCAACCCGTTTCTTGAATTTCCTATCATATCACCCTTCAATCCCTTTTTTTGTGCCATTAAACCATCATATGTCTAGATCCTTCAATAAGAAAACTGGATCTGCCATGAAATTTCCAGCTTTTGACGTCCAGCTCCTGGCTGATTGAAAGCTTGCGAGCCGAGCACGTGCGAGCCGAGCCCTGTCGCTGTGTCGAAACATCGCTGGGAAATGGCGCCATGTTTCGGCGGTTTCATGAGGGTGTCATGGAAAAATATGGCTACGAATCGGCATAAATGGAGGTTTGATAAAATAGGATGGACTCTGCATAAACTCACCTTGAACGTGACTAGACATGTTCATCAATCTTGGGGGTGAAATCTGGATTTCCCATTCACTCTCTGACCCGCAGTCTTTTGATGTTTTTTTTGGAGGCTTGGAGAGCAATCTTCAACTCCTCAAGAGCTGCACTGCTCAATCTGGGCTCCTGCCAGTGGCGACACTATGCTCGACAGTTTGGCCGACCAAACACCTGGTTGAAACTCCAAAAATATCTGACTGAAACCACCAACCTGATCATGTAGTTCATCTCCATTTTTTGGTGAAGTTGATTTCCCAAGAACTGCCCCCCCCATTTCCACCAGCCTGGTCGTCTGCGGGCCTTTCTGGCACTGGGAACCTTGAAGACTGGGATCAAACTGATGAAACGGGTAAAGGGAACCCAAGGTTTTCGGCCCCAAAGTATGCTCGAGTTCAATCTTCTGTAATTGTTCCCCTATCATATGATTGGGAAACTCCAAAAAACGTAGCTCCAACTGGTTCCCCACTTTTCCGTCAAAAAATATGGAGGTCTCCCAGTCGTCATCTTTGGTACTTCCCATGGATCCCCCATGGCGAGTTTCGCCAGGCTACAGCAGCCGCCAGTGGCCACCAGGGCCCAGCAACTCCAATAGCTCACCAAGGCGACTGCGCGTTGAGAAGTCTCCAGCTTCCAGGTGAAAGACCTGCCGAAAAAAGGAGATGTTGGACCGTTAAAAAAATGGTCCTGGTGGTGAAAAAGGTTATAGATGTCTATAGTGTATACATATATAAATGTATATGTGTAGTATAGTATTGTATATATATATATAGTATTTTCAAGCTTTCTCCCAACAGCCCAAATACAAGGGGCGGAAACTGGGTAGATCAAGAGGTAAAATGACAGCTTCCGCCCCTGAGGCTATAATTTACCTATAATTTACCTGGAGCAATCCTGATTATATATGATCTGGAAATTCATGGGCATATAAGCAAAGCCAAAGCCCACAGTCATAGGAGACTGTCGATATAGTGATTCGTTCTTGTGGTGATATAGTCTGATATAACTCCATCATTCTAACCAGGAACTATTCATAGAGATTAGAGTAATTCTCAGTGATATAGGGACTAAGAGAGATGTAACGGGCGAACCTTAATCATCCATTATGTGATATAATAATGGACATATGATGAATGATACCGTATATATATATACACATGTAACCATTGCAGGGTCACTTACTACATGGAATAGTCCTAGGGCACCTGATTCCCCAATATAAATCCGCATAAAAATGGATTGATGATTATCCCTCCCTACGACCCGTAACTGGTGAGCTTTGTGCAGGGGTGATGTACCCCCTAAACGACTGGTGTAAACCAGGAATCGGGGACTTACGATCACCAGGGGAAACTGAACCAGTTACAATTCATGAATCAGAGGTAGTACAAAGCCCGATATAAATTAATGAACACGGATTTGCACCACTGCTCATGTGGCCATAACCCAGTTATAAATGGAGCGGGATATACCCAACCATAAGCCTGTATGGGTTCTTAACACGAATATATGTACATGTAAATATACACATATGCCATGCCCTCCACCAATATCACCCAAATGTGTTGAATCTATGTTTGGGTTTCTGAGATTAGTTTATATTGTTTGGGCACATTGAGAGTCAGTTGGCAGTCGATGAGCGAGATTGTGGAAAGTGTGAGAAGAGCGTCTCCAGCAGCGATTGTCTAAGTCACAGTTTCTGCCTTGTGATATACAAGATGGTTTGTGGACAGTAGGATACGATTTTTTGAAGGGTACGAGTGATAGATGCAGAAAAAACATATTTTGAATAGTATTATATATATATATATGTATGTATGTCATCAATGTATGTAATGTAATGTAATCTAATCTAATCTAATCTAATGTAATGTAATGTTATGTAATGTTATGTAATGTAATGTAATGCTATGTTATGTATGTACGTACATACGTACGTACGTACGTATGTACGTATGTACGTATGTACGGAAGGAAGCACCTTTCCGATTGTCTGACGTCTGCATGCATATTACTATGCATGCACATGACTGTCATATTCTCAGTGTTTGACAGCAGCTGTTTCTCTGGAATAGACTCTTGAGAAGTGTGTGCTAGTTTGTGCAAGACTACGTGTCACCAACACTGCAGATACTACGTTCATGATTTTTTTGGGTGCATATACGGAAGAATGGCTTGTTGAGGTTTGTGTGAAGTTTTGGCTGATCCATTGGTACTCCAGAAAGCCAATCCTCAATGGATTGAGAAACCTTGGAAATGCTATAAACAGGGGTGATGGATAAACGAACTTATATAAAGACTATTATCAATAAACAATGAATCATAAACCAGCTTATCAATATATAGCCTATTATATAGCTATCTTTTCTCAACAGACCTTATAAATAAATTAAATACATATATAGAAGCTTGAAACAATCACTGGACTCTTGAGACCTCCTTAGCCATCTTTTCTACCCATCCTTGGATCCAAGATTCCTGGGGAAGAGAAACAAGATGTCACAAGGGTATCAAGGGGCCATCCGTGTGTACTCAAAAACCCTTCCATCCCGATTCAGGGAATTGTTTTTTCCCAAGTTGACTGATATCTTTGTCCACCAACAGATAGGATTTCTCAATGGAAATGTGAAAACCATGGGGAAAATGGCCAACCGATACATCCGATACATCCCATTGTTTGAAAGCCAGTGCCATTGGCCACGTCAGGTCAGTGTAGCTCCATGATCAACCATGAGATGGGGCCCCCAGAGTGCTTCTCCGCAAATCGCACGTTTTGTCGGTGGTAAACATAGCCTCTATTGTTTGTGGATAGGACGACCATCCTGTAGATAAAGTCCTAAATCTATGGCAAACATCCTGTAGACCATTTTCCATGGAAAAAACTCTGAGAAACACTCAAGAATTCTCCACGTCCAAGTCTAGTTGTCCACTTAAACCCGCTTAAATCCAACTGACACTACTTAAACATCTTAAACGCACTTAAACTATCTTAAACCCCTTTCAAAGCCACTTCATCCCACAGCCATGTCATCTTTTTGGCCAGCTCCAGCCATCTCATCGACTCCCAACCCATGGCATGCCTTGTCGGAGCCTGGCAATTCGATGCTGTCGGAGCTTCCCATCGACTCTAACATAGTGATGCCCTGCAAGGATAAGCCTCGCACGGCGAGCTCGCGCATGGTGTCTTTTTTTCATGGACCCCTGTGACCAAAAAAAAAGGATTGTTATGGATTACTTCGGCACAGCCTTAAGAAAAAAACCTGGTTGGTGAACATGGGCATTTTCAAGCTCGTGGATTCGGTTTTGATGGTGAAAATGTTCAGAACCTGCTCACATGCGGATGGGTTTAAATTGAGGTGAGCCCTCAATGGCAGTAGAACTCAGCAGCGTTACTAAATGGCTGGTTAGTCTTGGCACATCTCTTTCACAATGGGATGGTGAAGACTATGACAATACCCACAATCTCTGTTGTCGACCCATACCCAGATCTATGAACATGGAAGTGGGATTTGTTCCAAACAAAGTTAGATGATTTGTGTTCTCATTGTTGTCGAACTGAGCAGCATTTCTGAATAGCCACTGTATCTCTTATTTTGTTGGATACATCTCATAGCTGACCACCATTGCTGGGGCTATCCGTATGTCACAAAAATAAAAACCACTTGCTTAAAGCTAAAGGTGAAGTCAACTCCATTTCTGGAATGATTCCCTCATCCCGTCTCAAATATTCCGAAACCGAAACCCTGGTGTATTGGATCTATTCATGACTTGGGGTCCCTTTGTGGGTGTTCAATGTGGGCCTGTCCAAAAATTGTTGGAAAATGATGTTCTCAACCACGGGATGCAACGGGGTTCTCATCTACGCCAGGATAATCCAGCTTGGTGAAACTTCCACATCTATCCCCCCAGGGGCAAAGTCCCATCCTCCCATCAAGTGGCTAAGGTGTCGAAGCAAAGGACCCAGCAAAATCATAGAGATGATGCTCAGCACCAGCAGCAGTGGCACTTCGTTGCCCAGCAAGGCCTGTCATGAGGAACTGCCCCCCGAAGATGTACTTCCAAAAATTTGTACCTAGCAGTTGAACATGGCCAGTGATGGCCCATCGAAACATCACCATGACCTACAGGCTCTGATTCGGGTGATGGTCAAGATCTTCCAAGTTTTGGGACTTTGGCCCACTTTTTTTCCGCTGAACCATGGTCAAAAGATGGCATAATATGGAGTATGGTCATCCATCCCGTGGGAATCCTCCAAAAGATGGCTACATAAATGGCTATGAGTCAAAACCCTGGTACCTAGTGAACCCCAAAATAGCTGGTAAATGGATGTTCATCCCATTAAAAATGTATCTATAGGTATTGATCCATACCCAAATCATCATAAATCCCTAGTATTCCCCAGCCCAGGTAACTTGACCATGGCTGCCTCAGGTGGACCCAGAAACTCCCAGTCGCCACCTTCATCACATGCAGATGACCTCCCAGGACAATCCACTGGAAATAGGTCCCTTTCCGTTGCGCGTAGTTCGCCTGCACCACTTGACTTTCGCAAACGGCGCTGGAAAAACAGGGCTGATGGTGCCGGAACACCAAACCGAAAGGAAACAAAACGTGGGCAAGTTGGAGATATAGACGATGTCATACATTAGTGACCTTCTCAAAACCTTTGGTTTGAACAAGCTACACTCTAAGACAACTTTTGGGCTTGTCGAAAAATAGAGTCTACCATAGTTTCCCTCCAAATTCACCGTACTACTCAATCATGATATTCTCAGTATATTCTCCATATTGAATTACCATGACTTCAGGGTACGCCCCCCTTTTTCGACCACGGTTGCTTGGATCTTAAAAAAATCCCCAAATGACTGACGGATCAGCCAATGGGGAAGTAAAGAATCACCTTCAGCAAATCCATTTGTTTTCAGTTTTACTGGTTATATCAATTTATAATAATTAATATACATCCTCAAAAATCTCACGTTTTGCATGTTATTGTTGGTCCTATCCCCCATTTTTGCAGACTCTGCAACAATGCACCAGCTGACTTCGGTGTCCAGACCCCTCCGCACCAGCAACGAAAAGAGCTCCCAGTAAGGTCGCCATGCGTAACACATGGTTGAGGCGATCATCAGCAGCGCATACCTGAGGCACCCTCAGCTTCCCCATAAAAAGTGACCATAAATGGGGAGGTTAAATCCCCTCCAAATCAAGCACACCCATATATCGTAATATGTATGTGTATAATAATGTATATATATATATGTGTATATATATATATATGTATATATATATGTATATATATATGTATATATATATATATATGTATATATATATATATATATATATATGTATATATATATATATATGTATATATGTATATATATATATGTATATGTATATATATATATATATGTATATACATATATATATATATGTATGTA
>Ga0126342_10005207_pt1 | contig 22585 bp, 18 predicted proteins | sample Cyp1metagenome_FD_92528 | JGI IMG/M metagenome (GOLD analysis project Ga0126342, IMG submission 92528) | Coral microbial communities from Lord Howe Island, Old Settlement Bay, Australia - Cyphastrea 1 metagenome | ecosystem: Host-associated > Invertebrates > Cnidaria > Coral ...
ATGCCAGAAGATATGCCAGATAGAATGTCAGATAGAATGCCAGAAGATATGCCAGATAAAATGCCATGAGATATGCCAGATAGAATGCCAGAAGATATGCCAGATAAAATGTTAGAAGATATGATATGCCAGATAGAATGCCAGAAGGTATGCCAGATAGAATGCCAGATAAAATGACAGATAGAATGCCAGAAGATATGCCAGAAGATATGCCAGAATGTTTGCCAGATAGAATGCCAGAAGATTTGCCAGATAGAATGCCAGATAGAATGTCAGAAGATGTGCCAGAAGATATGCCAGATAGAGTGCCAGAAAATATGCCAGAACATATTGCAGAAGATATGCCAGGTAGAATGCCAGAAGATATGCCAGAAGATATGCCAGATAGAATGCCAAAAGATATGCCAGATAAAATGCCAGAAGATATGTCAGATAGAATGCCAGAAGATTTGCCAGTAAGAAAATGTATAAATGTCATGATGGGGATGACTCGAAGCAATTTTTTTTTTAAATTACATTATATTACATTTTACATTAAATTACATTATATTTTATGTTTCTTTAATTATATTTAATATATATTTTAGTATATTAATTATATATATTGTGTTTCTTGAAGTTCTCCAGAAATTGGAGACGTACCACTCTGTGCTTTGGAGTTTAATGTTGCATTTTTGCCCCCGTCCATGAGATGTTTCACCCAGAGCATGTGCTTCTGCAATGGGTGGGTGAACCACCTAAGCAGTGCGGATACCCACAGTAATCAAACATGGCAATTGAAAATCCACCATTTATAGATGATTTTCCCATTAAAACCTCCATTTAGTTCGGGGGTTTTCCATTGCGACGTTTGATTACAGGAGACTATTAAAAATTGAAGAAGCAAGAGCTTCCCTTGCGTACCTACAGATCGCTGTTTGATCGACATGTTTTTTTTTGATTCCTGCATGTTTTTTTCAGTAAAATCCATTAACTTCTCCTTTCTCATGATATAATCCCTATAACGTTTGGGTGCGCAGCACCTGCACTTTTCCACGTGGCTGGGAGACTCATCCTGTGTGCAGCGGCCGCAGGTATGAACGCTTTGCAGAGCAGCGCGGCTGGCAGTTCGAGGCTTATGATTTTCCTTCGAGCACGAAATGATGGGTTGGAATTCACTTAGTTACTGGGTCAACCTTTGTTAGATACTTTAGCACTTTAATCTTTTGCTATCAATGATAAACTGTACTAACCAGCTCAGCATTCGTTTTTTTTGGAGTATCTAAGATTCACCATGGTGATACACAAACTTCCTATATGAAGTACCCTCTGGTTATTTAACATAGCCATGGGAAATGGCCCATTTATAGATGGTTTACCTATTAAAAATGGTGATTTTCCATGGCTATGTTAAATAACCAGATTGTAATTGCACTTTAATTTTATGAACACAATAGGTGATTGATGATAATGAAGTATAAATGAATCATTGATGTCCGGTTGATTAACAGAAGGTGAACCTACCCCTTCAACAAGCAATAGGTAGATGATTGATTTCCATATATACTGGGATATTGATGGGATATCGGATACATCCATGGGATATTCATGGGATGTATGAGTTGAGAAAAATTGATAAAGGGTTGAGCCCTTCGATAATTTGAGCTAAACTATTTGGCACATGGTCGTTCAGAATCTCATTTGGGATCCATCAAGTTAGCTATTACCTTTTGGTTGGGAGATTTGAATATCAACAATGGTGGTTTGATGGTAATTTCATGTGGTTCGTTGCGATGCTTATACACGCTTATACCATATTTGGAGGTGATGAACATCCACAAATCCCCACTATTTTGGTGCGATCAAAAAGGTACCAGGGTTTTGATGGCCCAGAAGCGTCATGTCAATTTACTCGATGGTATTTTCCATCACAAAAAATGGAAGGATGGTCCTTAATCAAGGGAATCCAGAAACCGGAGTGTCCACTATTCTAGCCAACATCATTGCACCATCATTATAAGAATTAGAACTACGTATTGAAGCTGCAGAAGCAGATGATATGGACAGCCTACCTGACTATAGCTATAATCACCATAAAGCCAACAGTTGACCCACAGTAGTTACTTCAACCAACTCAGCTAACAAACACTGGGGCATCACCTGGCAAATGATGGGATCATTCTGTCACTCGTGATTTGCTGCTTAGTTTAAGTGGCTTATAATATGTCATAATACAGCAATTGCTAAGCAGTTATAGTCATAGTTAGTCACTAAGTGCTTAGTTTAAGTGGGTTACAGTACAGCAATTGCTATCAAATTAGTTTATGTTAGTTTAACAATTAGTCACTTAAACAAAAAACATAAACTAATATAAACTAACACTGTTGGACTTTAGTTAGTTTAACCAGCTAGTTTAATGTCTGACACTGGTGGAAGACTGCAGATTTTCGCTGGCCAGGTGGAGTCGCTGATCGAAGTGCAACCGGAGGGTGCTGTGAACTTCGCCTCCGCGCCTGGGAGAAAAAGAACGCTCCACAAAACAGGGATTAATGGGGATATATTATATAATATATATATATATATATTATATATATACATATGCAGGTTTCCATAAATGGAGGTTTCCACAAATGGAGGTTTCCATAAATGGAGGTTTCCATAAATGGAGGTTTCCATAAATGGAGGTTTCCATAATGGAGGTTTCAATAAATGGAGGTTTCTAATGGGAATGGGAATTCTATATTGAGGTCTTCCGGAGATTCATGTTTAAGGGTTTCCATAAATGGGGATACTCCAATAGCTGGATGGTTTATGCTGGAAAATCCTACAAGCATGGATGATTTAGGGGTACCCCCATATCAGGAAACCTCCATATATATAATATAATATATATATATATGTGTTATATTTATATAGATATGCATTGACCAAGAAAAATAGGGTTTAGGGTTGTCAACAAAGGACTTGTCAGCAAAGATTGGAGCCTTAGAGACCTATCTGGCCAAACGTGTTCTGTTTTCACCAAAATGGGGCCACCTTGTAGGGGTTCAGTGACAATCCTGGAAGCGACATGAAGCTCACAGCTGTAGCACTTACAAGAGCTGTTTGGTGGTTTCAAGCATTCAACAGGTCTTGTAAGTGCTTGTTTTGGGAGATAAATGTTTGGTGGGAGGTTAACCCACATATCGTTTCAAAGTTGAACATTGCTCAACCATATATCTTGTCCTGGCAGGTTAGCCCACATCTCGTAGTGGTCTATCGCTTGAACATCTTCTGACCTACTGGGATGCACATTGACGAAAAGTAGATGGTTCAATACTTGGGGTGCATCCCACTTTGTATGCGGCTTAGACTACCGCAGAAAAATATCTGGAAAATCCCCACTTACATATGGGATGAAATATGGGTTATAGTATGCCTTATAAACCATGAATCCTAAGTGGGATGCACATTCTGAATATAGTATCTTCATTAATCATATACAAAAATCATATTATAAACCATATTATAATCCCCAAATATATAGTATCTTCCCCGCTGAATCTCGACTCAGGTGCGTTTTGCAGCCTCGAATCATGACGAGGTCGGCAGCCCGCTGGAACTGTGTTGCGATGATCCACAAGAAACCGAGGGGTAAAGCAAGTCATTGGGAAATTTAACAGGATAGATGACGATAATAGCTATAGGCTATAATTATTTACAAGGTGCTGCTCCTTTTTTGGTTTATGCTCACCCTTTTGACCTATGTCGTTATGTCTACCAACTTAGCTAACAGACGGGGGTACCATCTTGTATTAACCAGATAAAAGTTACGTGCTCGTTGCGCGGCATCTAACAAGATTGACAATGTGTAGGATGTTGCATTGGTACCATGTGTCAAGAAACAAGTGGTGACATAGTATCCCAAGCAAGTCACAATGTGGCAATAAATTCAACAAACATGGGAACATACAGTAACTTTACCAAAACCAGATGAGTGTGGGTAAAAGTTTGTAAATAACCTCATTCCATTGGCAAACACATGAAATGAGTATTGAGTGAAGCAAAACAAGACATGAAGGCCTTGCGTGCATTGTTTGTGTCCAATCTCTCCTCAATTCATCCTTCGGTGTATTCTTTTGCCAGCAGAACAAACCAACACAACTATATATCTTGATTTATGTTGATGCATGTATGTATATTGTATACATACGTATATACATATTTCAATATTTCTGACAAGAGTGAAGTGTGTATATATATATTCATGAATATCCGTGCTTCAGAACTCAGCAATGTCGCTATAATACATTTTTTTGGCTGGTTTTAATACACGGTCCACTCTTAGTCATACTTTGCCCTGCTCGCTGTCCACCTCCCATGAAGACGCCAAATCTTCGGTTGCTCATAGTTTCAATGATGCTGAATCCCCAATTTTGCCTAAATCACATCTCTAGATATACGATTACACATATGTATATATATATATATATAATTTTAATTAAATAAATATATATATATATATATATATAATGTCATATATATATATATATATACACTAATAAATTACATATATCTACACATGTTTCCCACGTATCTTCCACCCGGGTCGGAGAATGACCGAGGAGAATGCGCCTTTCGGGTGGTTGCGCCACGAATCGGGCGTGCACCGCGTCCAGCGCGTCCCGGTGACGGAGCGCAAGGGCCGGATGCAGACCAGCAGCGTGGCGGTGGTGCTGCTACCGGTGGCTGAGGAAGCTGCGACTTGACACGCAAAGGGTCGGAAGATATGGGAAAAATGATGGGAAATGATGCGAAAATATGGGAAACAGATGGGAACATGTGGGAATTTCAGCTGCAAAAAATGGTGATTGATGGGGATCGAAGAAGAAAGGTGATTTGAGCAGAGAAACATGGGAATCAAGTGCCCCAGGCTTTTGCTGCCTTGACTCAGCCCCGTGGCCTCAGTATCTATAGGAACATGGAGTACCAAGCAGTCGATGTTGGCGAGACGCCTTCCAGGGATTACCCGAGACGCCGAGACGTCTTGAACATCGCCTGCGGCGCAACATGCAGTGGATTACCCCCAGGCAGCAAACATGCGAGACGACGCTCCGCGCCGGCGCAACAGGTGATTTATTCGGATCTAATCATAGAAAATTTGGATTTAAGCAGCGACAAGGGTGATTTAAGCAGTGACACATGACAAATTTGGATTCCACCATGAAAACACAGATTTGAGCGGGTGATTTACTGGGATCTAACCATCAAACATTGGGATTTCACTATGATAAACAGGGATTAAGCAGCACAAATTTTGATTATATAATTGAGATATGACCATGAACAAGTGTGATTTAAGAGGCGAAATCAGCAGTTTTTATCTATTGGAATCTGACCATTAAACATGGGGATTTGACCAACAAGAGTAGGCGGGCCTCTGTGAAATCCCTTCGACGTTTGGACGTTTGAATGACAACATTTTTTATCATCAGATTAAATGACAGAAACCCATCCAACTGATGATGGTTTTCCCATTCGAACTGATCCGTTTGTGGCTCCCCCTATATGTGGTTCCCCCTATGTTTGTTGGTTAAAAAGGTTCATCCAACTAGTTCGATCTATCTACCGTAACCCTAAACCCCACCTTGTAGATGGGTCAAGTTGCCCCAAGACCCGGGAGGGCGACGTAGTGTGAAAACCAATTTAAGTCTCTCATGCAGGGGAAAAAGACATTTATAACATGTTATCACCTCATCTAACATCATCTACCATCACCTAACATCATCTAACTATCATCTAACTATATGGGAACGGCGCTGAGAGGCGCCTGGTGGTTTCAAGGGGGTTTGCATGCACTTCTGCAGCCTTGCACGCGTGTCTGCTTTTTCACTTCTCAAAAACTACTTCAACCATGGAACAATTTCAGCGGCGTAACATGAACATGAACGTTAACATCCCACCCCACCCCACCTCACCCCACCCCATCATCAAACAAAAACATAAAGACAAGGAAAACACAAAGAAAAAACACCAAAAAGACAACAAAACACCCAGGCACCCTGCAGCGCCCATGGCAACTATATAGATAGATAGATAGATAGATAGATTGATTGATTGATAGATTGATAGATTGATAGATTGATAGATAGATAGATAGATTCATAGATAGATAGATAGATAGATAGATAGACACACATATATATAGTATGTTCATTCTTGAAAAAAAAGAACATATCCTAGTTATCAACCAACTAAGCCATCCATTGGGGCCCCCTTACTGTGCCGTGGCCATCTCGCGATCGCTGAGGACGTGACCTTGTCCCCGTCGGAGGTGCGGATCGAAATCAGCAAGAAGTCTTCGGGGCCAGGAGGACAAAGCGTGACTCTTGGGAAGAAAAAATGGGGAGATGTTACCCTCTGGTAATTTAACATAGCTATTGAAAATGGCAATCTATAATAGCTATGTTAGATTACCAGAGGTTAGTCACTAAGTGCTTAGTTCAAGTGGGTTATAATATGTTATAAGGCAGCAATTGATAAGCACTTAGTCAGGTGGGAATTTCATAATCCCAACTGACGAACTCCATCATTTTTCAGAGGGTTTGAAACCACCAGCCATTGTTGGAGATTGCAATGATTATAATTATTCTATAACCCCAATGGTTAGGTGATGTTTCTTTGGGACATTTATCAACCCCTGCTGAGCAAATACTACAGTTTGATATTCCCAATATATTCCCAGGATAGTCCCATTGTATCTAGAATCTAGATATGTTTTCTTACCTTGATATCTACACGGTTATGGCCCGAGTTATACCAGTTATGGCAGTACTAGCATGTCACCCCATTTTCAGAACGGATAATCCCATAGAAATCGCCAGTTGGAACCATTATTTATAGTTGATTTACCCATCAAAAATGGTGATTTTCCATACTTATCTTAGTTTACCAGAGGATAAAACATGGAAAAGAAACCTCTCCAACTATTTTTGGCCATAACTGTACCACCTTCCCATGGTTGTCCAGGTGAACTGATCAATGATCAATGAGTTGGCTTGGACCATTGTACCTCCTGGTCACTTTGATATCATGGGATATAGATGGATGATGATGGATGTATCCTAGTTTCATTGACTAACTTCAAGCACTAGTGCGTGTCTCCCAATGCCATAGAGTTCCGTGCGCTGCATCCAGTCAAGATGATACCTTAAGTTGAGGTCCTGACAGCCACATGTCACGGATTTGTCCCAAACAAATGTGTCTTAAGTTTAGGGAGAATCCCCGGGAGAATGATCTAAACATATATAAAAGATGCCATCTTAAGGGGTGATCAGACATACCCTCACAGCCCACAGCCATTCTGTTGGGGCGGTTCCCACTCTTGACTCCTAGCCCGTGGGGTGGATCGGACGAAAAACAAATCTTCAAATCTATGGAACATTGTCCCTCAGTTTTACATACATATTTTGGGGGTCTCTGTGTGTCCATTCACAGGCAAGTTTCAAGGAAATCCTTTGACCATCACCAGCCTATCACTAGCGGTAGGTTGTCTTGCAGAAGAGGCTCTGAACGGGCAAAATTGAAGATCCAGAAATACTGTAAGATGTAAGTCTGTTTTTGAACAGGTAATGACCATTTGGACACAGCCAAAATATCCGAGAAACAAACTCACTTTTTTTGATTAGTAACTTTCTTTGCGGTTAGCTATATGATCAACCAATTGATATATACACCAACATGAGCAGGAGTACCCTTGAGTAAACTGCCATAGCTATGGAAAGTTATCATTGTTTAGATGTAAGCCATCATAAATCATGTGTATCATTGCAAATGAGCAATTTCCATAGCTATGTTGAATAACCAGATTGTATTACCTTGTTTCAGGCGATTGAATTATGTCAGAACAGCCAGACTTCATGGACCATTTGACCATTACAAATACCAAGTTGTAGATCTCTTTATGATGTACTATAATGTGACTTTACCATAATATGATAATCACCAAATGTAGGGTGTATAGCGCACACAAATATAAACTAGCCGGCAATACAAATCTTTATTTTTGTTTGTTTGTCTGTTTGTTTGCTTATTTGTCTCTCCATCCATCCATCCATCCATCCATCCATCCATCGGCACGCAGATCCCCTAGGGTTGGCGCAGCCTGCTCAATCTTTGGGAATGGCAGAACATCATTTCGTACCAGTCATTGGCGTTTGACATTGGACGTCAGAGCTGGTTTAGTGACCGTAAGATGATGGGCAACCATGTTAACCACTCCAAGCGGGGAACAACTGGGCACCTCTGAATTCGAGGAATGTATGTTTCACTTTGGGGTGGCCCATGTGGACGTTGTTGGAGCAAAAAAGACATGTGATCCTTTATGTTTTTTTATCCATATTTGTCACTGTCTTTGCCTAAATCATTTCTGCAAAAAAAACATATGGGCCACATCAGCATGCCGCAGCATTCATATCATGTATAGTGGTATTATATATATATACATATATGTCCATCAAAATCGTAATCAATAAAACAAACACTTATTCCATCTTATTCCCATGATATTCCCAATACATTCCCGTTGTATCTAGATAATATAAGACGTGTTTTCTTACATTAAGATATCTATTGAGGCTTTTTCGATATCAACTTATCAACCGTTGGATCAGGAACGCCGCGCACCAAGCGGTCCGTGCCACGCACCTCCCTACTGGCATCTCCGTGCACTGCACGTCCTCGCAGTCGCAGTTTGCCGCGCGGCCATTGCGGCCGGGGTGGAGGCGGTTAAGGGTGCCTTTGGGGGTTGAAAAAACCTGTGGTTTATAGATGTTTATAGTGGTTTACAGTGGTTTATAGTAACCCATAGTAACCCCATGTAACCAATATGTAACCCCAAACAGATATATACCCCTCCTCATCCTCCCTTTTGTATATAAATATCCAGTTAAGTCACTCTTTTCGTAGGATTTATAGAAGTTCTATATATTTGTTCTTGGGCGTTGCATGGATACAACTTGCAGGAAACAAATGTGTGTCTTCATTCAGATGTGTTTTGATCCAAAATAGAGCAAAAACAATTTTAGTTGTAGCGAAATCAAATGAAACAACACAGTTAAAATGATGGTTGGTATCTCCCTAGAATTGGGGCTGGGTTCAAAACTGTAAACATTCAGAATGAGGTTCTGGAAATTTGCTGGTCAAATCATCAAAGTAATTCTTGCGGGACCAGTGGGACCGACCCTGACATCTACGGCCTTTGCCAATTTGGCTATGATCTACTTATGGGATTCTATGGGTATGAACTGCTAGAAACATCACTGAGATATCTACTATCCATAGATTCCATAGATTATCTTCTATGGGTACGTTACAAACGGCATATCCTTGGGGCTAAAGCATGGCTCTTTTAGCCATGCTTTCCCTTAGGCCCTTTTTCAGCGGATTTTATCCATCTGACAAAATCCATCTGTTGACTTCCATCCCTGGTAAGGAAAACAAGACTCGCGCGTTGGACATGTTGCGCACGAAACTCTTGGACCAGCAGCTTCTTGGTTTCTGCACGGAATGATGCCATGCTGGGCTTCAGATTTAACATGCAAAACTGTTGGTAAACAGATCTCAAGTCTCGGAGGATGCTGTACAAATCATGATTTGCGGAAGTAGAGTTGCTCATGTTCCACGTAACTTGTTTTGAAATCACCGACCAAGTCCATTTGTAGCCAACATTAGCCAACCATATTTGTGAAATACTTGATAATTTGCCGAGAGGAAATCAACATGATTGATAGCATATAGAACATGTAATGATATATTATAGATATACTCGTACATATTATTACATACAATCAACCCATTTCATCTTGTAATTTCAGGGAAACGATAGGAAACCAATATTATAGCCATAATTATTATTACTGTACCACATCAAAATCGTTGGTTGATCATCAGTTGCCACCGTTTATTAGTTCTTAGTATCCCATGCTATCCCAGTATTACATCCCATCATGTGAAATTATTTCATATCCATTCATTTCATATCTCACTACCCCCAACAAAAAACACCGGAAAGTCGAACAGTTGTAAACATTGTTTTTTTAGGAAAACATCGTTGAACTACCATCCCGGAAAACATGTTCGTGATTTGTTGGGGGGTTACATGGGACTACTATACGCAGAGTATCTCAATTACTTCAAAGGCATGGAGGAATTTCACCACGAACTTCAGTTGGATGATATTCCCATTATCCTCCAGTAAACTAACATATACTGGTTGGTGGTTTGGAACATGGCTTTTATCATCTTTTATCTTTCCATATATTGGGAATAGTAACCCCAACTGACGAACTCATATGTTTCAGAGGGGTAGGTATACCACCAACCAGATATAGCTTTGGAAAACCACATGTTTTGTCGGTAAATCATCGAACTCAATGTGCCAAGAAGGCATCTCCTCGCATTTATCCACAGGTCCATTTACAGTACTAAATTGCTGGTCAATTGTACACTGAGGATTTAAAATAGTATTGTATGTAATTAATATATATATATATGATATGATATATGTCAATATCATATCCCAAAGTTATTTAAGTGAAATGGTTACCATACTGAGTAGTTTGCTATTAGATATTATGTTTGAACCAACATACTCCAAGTATAATGATTATTACCACCAATCTTTTCCAAGTTAGACTATTGATAATATCCCCAGTGTCTTCATAGTACAGTAGACCATTTTTGCAAACAACAACAACAACAACAGCAACAACAACTACTACTAAAACTACAACTACAACTACAACAACAACAGCAACAACAGCAACAACAACAACAACAGCAACAGCAACAACAACACCAGAACAACACTAACACTAACACTAATTAAATACAATTAGCATAGCTATTATAACCAACATTAAGTTATCCCTTAGTTGCTTCTCCCTATAAACTACTGGTGCATCCGTCCGTCCGCAACGTCCGTTGCGGTGTAGGCTCTGCGCCCGTGCAGACTTCGAACGGAGCGAGCGCAAGGGCCAGCGGGGCACCAAGGATCGCTCGGACGCTTGGTGACCTTCACTTATGGCCCTTAACAGTGAATGGGATTATAACTCCTGTAACTAAGGTTGTATATATAAAATATTACATCCCTTAAATGAGGTTATAAGTTATACGTTATTATTTGTAGGGCTACAACTGTAGGGATGTATGATTTATATGGAGTTGTTTTTAGGGATTTATGATCTATGGATAGGGATTCATGTTTTAATTGCTCAGATTTATCTGGAGTTACAGACATGTTTTTGTTTTGATCTAAAACATATTGGGATACATGGAGATATATAATTATATATATTATGTGGTTGATTGGTTACTATAGGGAATTATACTTTCCCTCGGTTATTGGAGAGTATGAACTAACCCATACTGATAACGAACACTTATCTCTCCCAAGCTCGGTCTCAGCAGTGACTTGGTGCTGCTAGCTTAGCTGTTGCGCCTCTGGTTTGCTTAAACATCAAGAATGAGGACAATTTGGATTTACCCTCTGGTAAACTAACACAGCCATGGAAAATCACCATTTTTAATAGGTAAGCCATCTATAAATGGGCCATTTCCCACGGCTATGTTAAATAACCAGAGGGTAAACACAAAACAAGTGGGGTTGATAGATGTTGATAGTTTATGTTAGTTTTGATATGATTGTCGATCTAGAGGTTCATGTAGAGATTGTCCATCACAAATGCCGCCAGGGTTCTAACTTGAGACCTCGCGAGGTTTTCTTTTTCTGAGTTCGCGAAAGTATTTTTTTGGGTGGCAAAAGATTTAGCGAAATATTTTACCATGAGACCCCCGCGAAAGATAAAGGTGGGGTTCGCGAAAGATTCGGGACAGTATGTTTTTTATTCGCGAAGAATGGCCGTGTGCAGAGGAAATTTGTTTCACAGGGTGAACATGTGGGGTTTAGGGCAATGATTTTTGGGGTTTGGGGAATCTTTGGGATCAATACGAACAGAGTTGGATTGATGAATATTACAATGTGAGGCCCCCAAGATAGCTAAGTTGGTTTATAACTCCAACAATAACTATGGTTTATGGTACTTATAATTATAGTTACTGGGGCTTATAAACCAACTTATAACTGGGGGGCCTCACATTGTAAGCAACTTGTAACGGAAGGGGCCACTTTGGATGAAAATAGCCTATGGTTTCTTTGGGGAAATGATGTGCAAATTTAAGGCGTTCGATTGGTGTCTTGGCCAACAAAAATGGTCATGTTCTTCCAATGATTTGTTTAGAGAGATAGCGGGAAAAATCCACGAGATTCCCTAAAATGATCTAGACATGATGGTGGGCTGTCCATTCCATATATCTGGGTAAATTTCATCACGACCGAACCCTGTTCTCCCTCACTGGAAATCATGGTTAGATTGCGGGGAATCATCCCCTTTTATGGCCCTAGTTCATGGAGAAGACGGGAGGCCCAACAATTCAGGTTACTGTAATGAAATATTATCATTTACCCAGATATAGGTGTTATATCCCAATTTATGGTGGTTATAACCCTATTTATGGCTTCCATGTTTTTCTTGATCCACTGTGCAGCCAATGGGTATGTTTGGATGTTCGACATCCAGTACAGGGGATGATTTTGTTGATTTATTTGGAAATCTGTAGGTAAGGATTGGAGACCGGGTAGAAACCAATTGATAAGTTTTCCAAATCGATCAGCATGTAATATCTATCTATATATATATAATACGTATACACTATACACATACATTTATATTGGATTTTACATCTTTGGTTTGGAGTAGTACTCCCCGGCGATTACTTTGTGTTGCCTGAATGTTTGACTTGCGTAATGGGTGTTCTTACCTAGTTCTAGTGGTATCGTTGGCATTTGGGCATTTTTTGGCTAAGTTTCAGTCCTTTGTTTTCTCCGTGTTTTTTTTCCCCAAGTTCTGTTGGGGTAAGCGGGTAAGCCCTGGTTTGGTGTAATGGAATTTGGGAGAAACCTGTTCAACTCCAGGACTCTGATGTGGTTGGGTGGCCTCAATGTCACACGAAAATAGGCAGGATTGAGATGTCTGACTGTCAGTCTCTGATTCAGAAAAGCCACGCATCGGTGGAACAAGGAATTCGGAGGCTGGCTGGTTGGTGGTTTGCAACATTGTTTGTTTCTGAATATATTGGGAAGAATCATCCCAACTGACGAACTCATATTTTTCAGAGGGGTAGGTATACCACGAACCAGCTGGTCTTTGTTCCTCAAAAGCAAAGTGCGACGGAAAGGCATCGGGTTTCAACCTTGCAACCAACGATTTGATTCAGCACCAATTGACCCGTCATGGCCCGAGTTATACCAGTTAGAAGTACTAAGAACGCCCTATTTATAGAATGTATAATCCCATAGAAATCACCAGTTATCTCATTAAGAACGCCATAGGCTCAAAACTGCAGAGCCTCTTGGATCGCACGCTTGGATCGCAGCTGAGTTCCTCCAAGGAGAAGATTCGGACCTACAACTTCCAGCGAGACGAAGTGGTTGAGCCTCGGCCGTTGTTTCCAGCACGATGTTAACCATAATAACATATAATAACCATGAACAAAACCGTGATTGAATGGAATCATCATGGACAAGTGGGAACAGTCAATATAGAAAGGTACTTCCCCCTAGATATATTGAAGTACAGTCAAGTTCGCCAGCATGTAGTGAAGCTCGTGAAAATTCAAGTTAGCCAATGGGGTACCCCGTTTTCATAGGAGCTTGAAGCCTCAATTTCTTGTCCCCTAGTCTCAGATTTTGACACATTAATTATTTTTATAAAAGTGTTTTTTGAGTAACTTTTGGGTCTGTGAAAGATTGGTTGGTGGTAAACAGAAATTGTGTTTTTCATCCTGACCTCAGATGATACGAATTAACCAAAAACTGATGCAGCTTATGAATGCAAATTCATGAGCCGACGCCATCAATGTCATAAATAGGTAAATGAAAAGACGTCTTTGTACACTGCACATTGTTTTTGCCGTTCACATAAGTAGAGCTCTATTTTTCTGTACATACATAGATACTAGATACTTACAGCTTAGATATGCAGCAAAAGAGCACGAAGGAGCTGAGCCAAGCGAAACAAGAGGCATGGAAGAGCCGGTCCCTCAATCACATGCGTGCCGTTGCCACATGTTGCCACCTTATTGAGCCACTCCTACTATGTGGGGCCCCCTAGATAGCTAAGTTGGTTTATAACTCCAACAACTATGGCACTATTGTTTATGAAAAGGAAATAACTATAGTTAATGGGGTTTATAAACCAACAAACATCTCTGGGGGGGCCCCACATTGTAGCATTTGAAGTAGCCTTCAATTTGAGCTACCCAGACATGGGCCTCAGCATCTTGAGCAGATGCAGCAACTGGACCAACTCGTTCTTTCACTCGGGTGAAACCGCCAGATGATGATCTAGCTGGAATCATATAATATATATATATATATATAATTATATATTTATATATGTATTAACCCAATGTATCCTGATATGTTTACTCTGTTTTGTTGGGGTGGGCATGTTTATCTTTGACAACCAAAGTAATTGTATAAGGAGCATATCCCTGTTCATAGTTTACACATGACACGACTATACATGAAATCTACATAGGATGCTATTGATGTTTAACGCCAACATCAGCTGTTCTGGTCCTCCCACAGTTGGCCGAGGACCATCGACTGCCCAAAGATCAAGGTGGTTCAGGTCACTCTGCAAGTGACTTGGTCAGCGTATTTGGCCGGGCGTCTGGAAAGATGGGGATGAACATTAGACAACTAAGGGAGTGGCATGTTTGCACATATCCAGTGTGTATAATGTATGTATACACATACATGCCTGATTCGTCCGTTATTACATCACAAGAATGGTAATTATAGATACTTATAGTTAAGAGACCATCTCTGAATCAGGTGTGAGCGAATTACAGCACCCTCACAAGGACCCGAATTGATTTTCGGCCGAGCACTTGGCATTGGCGTGCGCCATGCCGAGTATAAAATCCAATAGACCAACACAGACTAAAGTACCATATACATAGTATGAATCATGACTACAACTAGATAAACAAAAATGGTTGACAATGGATGACAATGGTAGATGTATATATATATATACATACAAAATTTACGCATTGAAGCCAATGGAGATCTCCAACCTTCCGCTGCAGGTGATGTCCTCTTCGCTGGCGGCTTGGAACAGATTCTCTTGGCGCATCAGGCGCAGAGTCTTGGCGAAGCAGAGAGTAGCACCAAATGTGGCTTGGAACCCAGGAAGATGGTGTTGAAAAGCTTTAAACAAAAATGTATAATATATATATATATATATACACGATATATATATAGATATTTATACGATATATGATATATATATATATATGATATATATATGTATAATATATATCTATATATACGAACATATGTATATGTACATGTATGTGCATATGTATATGTATATCTATATGTATATCTGTATGTATATCTATATGTATATCTATGTGTATATATATATATGTATATGTATATTTGTATGTATATCTATATGTATATCTATGTGTATATCTATATGTATATGTATATGTATATGAATATGTATATATATATATTTAATTATCATACATACAACATGTTTATATGTAACAAACATGATTTCAACAAACTTGACCAAGATGTGATTGCGCTAATAAACAAAAGGTGCAGTATGTCGCGCATAGGTGCGGTATGTTACCCAAAACAACATGGGATTTAGATATGGGGATGGGTTTGGCGGCCATGCGATCGGTTGATGCAAATGATGAAATCCCGTTTGTTTTTGTGTGAAGAGACTAGGTGCAGCCTGGTTTGCCACCTAAACAAACGCGGGTGTTCAACTCTTCATGAAAAAAACAAACACATACATCATGACAAAAAAACGTCAAAACACAATTCCAGCAACTTCCTGTTGTTTCTGTTCTTGCCCGTTTCCCACCTTCAACTTATATATACCATTTACCCATTGAATATGTCATTCCCTTGTCGATAGGATCCTCGGGCAATGAGTTCTAAGATTTCTAGGACATATTCAGTGACACTGTAGAGCCCACGAGAAATGTACCATCTGGTTATTTAACATAGCCATGGAAAATCCCTCATAAATGGACGTTTTAATGGGACAATCATCTATAAATGGGCCATTTTCCATGGCTATGTTACATAACCAGAGGGTAATTGGCATATGATTTGTGAAAAACCTCATGGATTCTCCCGCACAAACTGTGGAGAGTCAAGATTCATGAGAACCCCACCCAAATGCTGACCGTCAGATGCCTTACATGTGTTTTTTGAATTACCCTCTGGTAAACTATAAAATAGCTATTGAAAATGGCCCAGTCGAAATAGTGGATCTACCCATGAAGATAGCATGGTGGATCTTTCCAGTTCGTTACGTAAACATACGTAAACGTTTACCAGGCCGGGTAACAGTCATCTAAATTCCATTACATCACCATTAAATCACCATTAAACCACCATTAAACCACCATTTTCCTATGGATTTCAATGGATTTCAAGATCTCAATGTGGATCAATTCCAGCGACCGAAATCACCATTTCTTCGTGACGGTTTTCCATCCTGGGATGCCGAGGACTCGAAGGATGTATTTGGGCTGCTCGGCTTGGAGAGTTATGACCGTCCTGGAAAATGGTCCCCATTTTCCCCAGGGTTATCTTGGCTTCCGAAAAGTACCATGGATATCTATGGATTATATACATGCAGCTACTTGAAATGTATACTTATTGTATTGTATGTTGTTATGTCACTATTCATCATATTGTATGTCATATTTGTTTTACTTGATACATCACATGTACTTATCCTAATCGAAGATATGCTAATATCAATAATGACCCATCATGATCCATCCATATTTTCGTCAGAACTAGGAAAACTATACATGTAGCGTAATTGTTGGATGTTCATCCCTCGAGCGGAGCGATTCGCTCCGGAGCTGTGGCGATCTGCGATCGGTTGATCCACTTACGCTTTGTATCAAACGTTGGCCTAACATTCACATGAGAATTTCTGGAACATCCCGTAGCATCCCCATAATTTCTCCTGGAAATATCTCATCCGAAAATGAAGGGGCCCACAGATCGACATTCTCTTCATTGTCAAAAACACTTCCTGTGACTTTAAGAAAGCACATTCCATTGGTCCACGTAGCAACCCGGACACTGACACCACGACCTCAAATGATGGGAAAACCAAGCATGCGAGTGGAAATGATGCCATTTAGGTGTAATTGGTTTATGATGGTTTCTAGAAAGTCATCCCAACCTGTGTTTTTTTTTCCATGTTCTTTCAGGTTGGTGATGGGAATTTGCTCAGGTGTGGTTTCGAATTCGCAACATTGTGCAGCTTAGATGACCAACTCCGTTTTATAGCCAGCTCCTGATCCTTTTCATGCGGTGGATTAACATAGTTCTGAAACATTTATTTCTCCAGGGAAAAACAACAACAACAACAACAACAAGTCATTTTCCATAAAATATGTGTTTGTTTATGTTAGCCATACAAGACGTTGATTCTGAGGCTCAAAAAAGTCAGATATTTCAGCCCCCTTTTATTTTGCGTGACCCCAACAATAGTAATGGTTGTTGGTGGTGATATTTCAGCCCTTCGCAAAGCCTGATGATCTCCCCGAGGGTTTTTCTAGATCGATCCAATTGTGTCAGGGCACCCAAGTTATCTCCAGCCCAGGTCAGGCAGCCACGCTGCTCAAAGACCAAGTTTTGAGTGCGCAAAAAAAAACAGTTGGATCTTTGGGCGGCCGGTGGTTGAGAAACTAAGACAAAGGATGACGTGATACATACAATGCAATGCAATGCAATGTAATGTAATGTACTGTCATGTAATGTAATGTAATGTGCTGTAATGTAATGTAATGTAATTTAATGTACTGTAATGTAATGTAATGTACTGTAATGTAATGTACTGTACTGTACTGTAACGTAATGTACTGTAATGTAATGTACTGTAATGTAATGTAATGTATGTATGTATGTATGTCTATATATATATATATTTAACATGTTGTTTTGATTGGAACAACAACAACAACAAGAACAAGAAGAACAACAACGTGTAAATATATATATTATATACATATTGTATCGTTTTATATATTATTAGTGAGTTCATGTGAAACATGGAGATCTGACTTTAATTGTTTAAAGCTTTTACTTGCGAATGGTGGTTGTAGCTTGGGGCCACTGGCCACCATTTCCTTTACAAATTTAAGCCCAGAAACACATCCAATTGACTTGCATTGGAGGATGGAATGTATCTCTTGCGATCTCTTTCGCTTTTTGTTTGTGAAATGCGCCTTTGAAATTGGGACACTGAAAAGCCAGGGTTGTCATTCCTTCAGGATTTCCAAGGATTTGTACGTTCGGGATCCCAAATTGTGGTGAGAGACAAAACGGATACACTCTGGCAAACCAATATAGCTATGCAAAATCACGGAACATCATGGGAAATCACCATCTTTATAGCAACATCACCTATAAATGGTCCTTTTTGAATAATTAGCTACAACTTAAGATCGGTAGGTGTTTTTTGGGGGCCGGAACTTCGCTTCTGCCAACTCGATCGTTGGCTTCCACTCATGAATCCAGTAGGTCAGATCGAGCAGATCAGCAGCAGGACTACTGACTGCACATATGGATTTGTTTTTTAAAAAATGCAGGTATGAACACAAACAATCACAGAGCAATGTATACATATCGTTACACTATGTTTGGACATGCATAAACATATGTATACTGCACAGTTCTGTACAAACCTACAGGCATAGGTCAACATTTAGGCGCCAGCATGAAGATCGGATGAGAAGAACGTCAATAGCAAACAGATTGCCTCAGGGATGTATGTGTTTCTATGTTTCGACATCTATCAACTTTCAAAAACACTATCAAGTATGAGACCCAAGTGATATGAACCGCTTATTTTACCAATCAAAACTGGGCTCAAATAAGCTAGCATGATACAACACGTTGCTACACAACCTAAAGTACTCATACAAAGTACCATATAAAGTACAAAGCATTTGTTCCCCCAACCTTGGTATTCTGTGAATCAAAAAGCTCCAGCACTCGTGGCGCCATGGCTTCAAAGAGTTCCAACGCTGAAAACGACGCGGCCAAGGTGGCGACGCTCACCGAAGAAGTGCCGCATGGCACGGATCGGCACGGAAGCGAACCGTGGGATCTCCAACGTTACCGTGGATGAATATTAAAGAATGGGTTTTATGAATGAATCAATGGCCATAATACGGGCTATGTAAGGGGATATCCCCCTAAAATATGGCCTTATATGGTACAGTACCTCCATTTTAGGATCCTGGAATTCCCATTGAATGAATGGGATATGATTTGGGTATTAATATCAATTCAATGGGATAATATCTATAATGATGATTGCAAGTAGCTGTTAGATAAATATGAAACACTGGGACTGGTACTATAATGGCATTCTGTTGGGATAAAACATCTACGAACCGGTGCCAGATTTCTTCCATCCACAGTAGGTTACGGTTGGTGGTGCCCCAGATGGTGATTGGAACTATGGTTTGGGCCATACAAAAAATTACACAACTACTGCAGGAAGGATCCCTTGCTAACTAACGATTGGTAGGTTGGGTTCTAAGTTAGGGTTATTACGGGGTTTTTGCCCAACTTGTAACTATGGGGGCATCACCTTCTACTGGGAACATTGGCAAATCCAGCGGTTTTGTTTGTAGAAAAATGTTAGGACATCGATACACCCATCACTCGATAGGTCTCTCAAAACCCTTGAATCCATATAGATCCATTTAGGGGTTTCCATAAATGAAGGAATCCCCAAAATGCTTAATTATTTATAATGGAACATCTTTTTGAAATGGATGGTTTGGGGTTACCACCATTTTGGGAAACCTCCATATGTTACCAGCAATTCAAATTTTCTGGGTTTTCCTGTAACATGTCCATGGTGGGAACTGATCGCCTTGGGGATAGTCTCCTCGCCACATCTTCAACTCCCGTCGCTTGCTTTGTTGCTTGGCGGTCAGCTGAACTGGTGATGTTGATGATTTTTTTCCAGCAACCTCACGATTTTATCCATACATCTACCCTTTGGTAATTTGTTACATAGCTATTGAAGCCATGGCCATAGAAATAGTTAAAACCTGATTGAACATGGTGATTTTCCATAGTTATGTAAACGTTTACCAGAGGGTATTTTACAGCACTAGATTGTGGAGCGAAACTGACCCTCACTCTAGAATCCTTTTTTTCCTTTCCCTGTTTCAACATGTTAAGAAATAGAGCACTAGATGAACGTCCCGAAGTAAACCCTATATTCTATATTATTCTATCATATTCGATCAATATTTGCGTACCTCTCACGAATGTGTAGAGGAATGTGCCCTCAAGCTAAGTTGCGAGTTGCAACTAGCTTCACAGATCCCTGATTTGCCGATGATGTCAGTTTTTTTCCCCAGGGAACATCCACGACTTGGGGAATCTTCCTAGGGACTGTGCTTTTATTTGTTCTTGTTGGCGTTCCTTAATGAAGTAAATCCAATGTATAATATATATATATATATACATTGTATACATAGTTACATGGGGTACTAATATACATATATATATATATTTAATATAATATATATATATATACACATGATATCCCAACTTCTAACTGGAGCGGGGGACACCGTTCTTTCCCCCTTGTTTTGTCGCCGAGGCACACGCTTCGCGTCAAGTTGAAAGATCTTCAGCGCGGGCAGCAGGAGCTGACGGAGCAGCTGGTGCCTATCGAACGTCTCAAGTCTCAGATGCGGAAGGCGCGGGAGTGATTCGGAGCTCGGGACGGAGGAGCATCGAAGGACTGGGAAGTGGTGACCGTAACCATTGTTAGTTCACCTATAAATGGGATGATATCATGGGATAGAATCGGAATGAATCGGATATATGATGATATATGGATAGCTAAGTTGGTTTAGTTCACTACAATAACTGTAGGGTTTCTGATACATTTATCATTATATATATATATATATAGTTCAATGATGTTCAATGTGCTTATACACCAACTTCTAATAGGATATTATGGGATATGATGGGATGTTGATAACTATGAAAATGTGAGAGAAGATCATCCTTAAGCAGTTCATAGCTTGGAGGATCATACCAGGGATGTAACATAAGAGAAGTAGAGACCGCGCATAATTGTTTGTATCCTATAGACTGTATACTTTGGGGATTCCAGTGGCTACCCCCTGGATTTATTAGTCCCAACTAGTTGGCTGATCCCGTTTGTTTGATGAAACGAATCACAAAAACACGACAAAAAAAAACCGTTCGGAATGCCTGGGACAATCCTGGGATAATCCTGTCAGCCTGTATTGCTAATCAGGGGTTGCACTGCCAGCCACCGGAGCATTGGATGCGACAGGAGAAGAAATTGAAAGAAGAAGCGGAGCATCAGATCGAGGCCGGTTTGTGCTTGAAATGATCATTGTCTCCTGGATCTGGTTGGTGGTTTGGAACATGAATTTTATTTTTCCATATATTGGGAATAATAATCCCAACTGACTTTCATATTTTTCAGAGGGGGTGAAATCACCAACCAGGGATCCTTTCAGTTCCTTCCCATCTGAAATTGTACTATGTAAATTTATGCAAATTTCGTGTGTACTGGGATGGATGAAACGTGTGCACACGTTATGTTCATGTAATTTCCTTTCACATGCTTGACCTATAAGCCCCATAAGTATCATTGATGGACACTCTGAGTTGGCTAAAGGCTTGGTACTTGTAACAGGTAACTGCTTTCCAACCAATAGGCATAATTGGAGGCCTTTGCTAGAACCATCCTGGAATTAAAGGACGATTCCGAAAAACGGTTGACAGTTTGTGTACGAACCCAGCACAAATCATAATATATATATATATATATATATATATATATATAAACATATGTTATGGATAATGGATCACGGTTGCCTAAAATCATTCGGGCTAGACTGTGGCGTCCCAAAACGATGGGCAACTTGGTCTAACGCAAGGTGAACTGCTGGGTTGAAACTGTTTCTAATTACATATAGGAACATTGTTAGGTTTATGACGGTTTATGGTGGAGATTCATCCACAGCTGAATGGGTGTGCGTCAAGATCTCAGACGCTCTCAGACGCTTCCAGATTTGGGGGCGCTGCTTTTAAACCGATTGATCTTACCAGTTGACATGCCAAGTGTGACCTGTTTTGTGAGTGTGTTTAAACTCTTATAGCACTGTGAGGTTTCTAGCGGTTCTTCATGGCTGTGGTACCTTCGAGATACAACATGGTTGATAACCCGTCTAACATCTACAGTTATGGCCCGAGTTATACCAGTTATAACTACTAACAAAACCTCATTTCTAGAATGTATAATCCCATATAAGCAGTTATAACTAATAAATGGCCATAACTGTATATAACCAGTCGTTATTTTACCCCGCCTTGCATCCAGGCCATCCATGCCGTGCTTAGAGGTCTGACTTCGGTAAACTGAGATGACTG
>Ga0126342_10005208_pt1 | contig 22583 bp, 21 predicted proteins | sample Cyp1metagenome_FD_92528 | JGI IMG/M metagenome (GOLD analysis project Ga0126342, IMG submission 92528) | Coral microbial communities from Lord Howe Island, Old Settlement Bay, Australia - Cyphastrea 1 metagenome | ecosystem: Host-associated > Invertebrates > Cnidaria > Coral ...
GGGTGGGGTGGGGTGGGACAATAACGTTCATGTTCCTGTGCACACACAAGCACAGCAACCACATCATCTTTCTTGCTGTCCTGCAGACACAGGCACTGCTCTTTCATGATCAGTTACCGTGGGGTGGGGTGGGGTGGGGTGGGGTGGGTCAATAACGTGCTTCTGCTCTCGTGCAGACACAGTCACTGCTCTTTTATGACTAGTTAATTCTCGAGCCCGCACATTTGGCGGCTCAACAAATCAAGACACCGGCATGATGGACACGCGCGCACCACGCAACGGATGTCCATACAAAAAGAATCACGCAACGGATGACTGAGGTGAACCTTCTTTAATTATTGAAGATGATGATGATGATGATGATGATGATGTTGATGATGATGATGATGACGATGATGATGGTGATGATGCTGCTGATGATGATGATGATGATGACGGTGACGCTGATGCTGATGCTGATGCTGATTGTGATGGTGATGGTGATGCTGTAGATGAGATGATGATGATGATGATGATGGTGATGATGCTGATGCTGATGCTGATTGTGATGGTGGTGCTGTAGATGAGATGATGCTGATGATGATGATGATGATGGTGACGCTGATGCTGATGCTGATGCTGATGCTGATGCTGATTGTGATGGTGGTGCTGTAGATGATGATGATGGTGATGATGATGATGATGACGATGACGATGACGATGACGATGACGATGACGATGACGATGACGATGATGATGATGATGATGATCCCCATGTTCATGATCATGATTTTCATGGGTTTACAAGCGAGGGAAAAAGTGGGTGTACAAGCGAGTGAAAATCGGGGTGTACAAGCGAGTGGTCGCCCTCATATTTACATTATTTTACATTATTTTGCATTCACCCACACAAAAGCACAATAGACACACGTACGCACCTGCAAGGTAATCTCGAAGCAAAACATAATATACGAATGTGCTCGCACATGTGTATATTTAATATTATTTATGCAATATAATTGTCTTTCTATTGACCCGGTTTTGATCACCGACCCCGTTTTCCAACGCCACACTTGGTTTTTATCCTTTCTAGCTCTTCAATTTGGATTTATCTTGTTTTCCAGGTGGACACCTCGTTTTGAAACTGATTCTGAGAGTAAACGAAAGTTTTTCCACCCTAAGAATCGTTCTTTCCACGGTATACGTCCGCAAATGAAAGCCATTGCTCATATGTCTGTCCCCTGTAGATACAAAACTTGCTGGCCGTGGGATTTCCTCTGAAACGATGTGTTCATTGTCTGATTGTCCGTTCTTAAGCTTCTTCAAGTGACTCCGCGCACAGCAGACGATTGAACAGCTGTGCCAGTAATTGACAGCACGTTCTGTCTATCGGCACAAGTTCTAGTGCCCTCCCACTCCGCCCCACTTGTGGGCCCACAACCAGCGGATATCCAAGAGCCAACTCCTACCATCCTTCACCACCAGTGCATCGACTGCATGACATGCAATTGTGCAATTGTGCAAGTTCCAGTGAACTTCAGCATCCCAGTCCATCCCCCACTGCAGCACCCCCCACCCCGCCGCTTCCAATATCAAAAACGCTGGCGCGGTTTTCCCTCCGGTAGCAACAGCATGCATACAGAGATAGGTGTACGTGTCTACCTGCATTCATACTCATTGTACACTTCATTCTTGTGCATTAGTGCTGTGTGTGGTTGACTGGATCCACTCAGGCAGGAACACATTCACAGAAGAAGGGCTCTGTCACGTCATGGCGGATGAACTCAAATCGAGGATGGCCCATCAAATCCGCAATACCTCAGAACCACAGAAGCAGTTTTAGCATGTTTTAGCTGCATTGAACCTAGCCACAGGTAACATGAATTAATTACCTTAAACCTTTCGCGAAAGGAGGGCTTCGTTAAGGTATCTTCCAAACAAGCCCCAGTCCAAACCCACATCACGGTACTGCGTTCTTTACTGTATGCTTAAATTCAGCCCAAGGGAAGGACAACCCGGGATGTGTGAATGGTATTTGAGTTTCTTGGAGCTTTCTTGCCTATTATAGTTACACATCTGCCTATCGAGGATGCCTCCACATTGCGTCTGAGTGCTTATGGAAGCATGCATGCATGCATGGGATAAATGCATGTATGGTATAAATGCAACGTATATGTTTCCCTAATTATGCATATGCCAGCTACCCCTACGGGAGCTTGAACATCTTGTTTTTTTTGACCCTTTGCAGTCATTGATGACACACAAACAATGTTGACGATGCCAGAAATTTTGAGATGTTGCCAGACCGGGTCGACGTGAAGAAGTTGTCCAAGCACATCACCTCGTGGCCCTCCGCAAGCAGTCGCCGACAAATGTGCGAGCCTCGTGTGGTCATGCAACAAAGGAAACTTACGAGCTGTGCAACGGCACTTCACGGAATTGTCCTGAGCTGTTTGCTGACAAACCACTCACTCTAGAAGAGAGTCTTTTCAGGTTGGTATCTATTAGAAACAATATGAAACAAGGGTGTTGAATTATGCTAACATTGCCAACTGCTGGCTTTGGGCCGAGCCTAGGAAGCCTGCACCACCAGAGACCAGAACTCGCTTGAATCTAGCCTAGCAATGGCCATTGGGCCGTCGTTGAAAAGTCCAATGATTTTACATCAAGCCAAGGTGGTCCAAGTAGGCTCCTGCTTGAAACCAGAAGTCATGCTCGAATGATCTCGATGGTTTTCAGGGTAAGTTCTCTGGTTACAACTGAGACGCAAAGGGGGTTTGTGGTACTGATGTTGGATTTCCATGAATTTCCCTATTTCTGAATGTTCCACAACATAAGCGAAGACCAGGCAGTACTGACATGGTTCATACTACGGGTCGTCTGCTCAAATGTTTGAATCCTGGATTGTTCCCAGGCCGTCAAAGTCCCGGTTCTCCAGAGATCCAGTTTGCACAGTTTGCACATACACACGGCTGGCTAAGGCTCTTGGTCCCTTGATGTCTGTGTCTCTGCACGAGCCTCATTCTCATCCCTGCATCGTGTTGGAAGCCACTTTGTCTCCTGCCCATTGCGCAGCTTCTCAGAACACAAACAACAAATGCACACCGCATACATCAGCAGTGCATTTCATTTCAGGGAGCTTGGAGCCCTTGATATTTCATATGCACTGTGCAAACACATTGTGAGGCAAGCACGGCAATCTCAATCTTCTTTGTCTTGTTCTTGAATTTGTCTGCTTTCTCATTTCGATTCCTGTTCCAGTTGCCTTCCTCTTCACCATTTCTTGAATAGCCCTGTACTGCCAGGGCCTTCTTTCGTTGCAGAGCAATTGATACTGGCACAGCAGCCAAGGGAAGCAGGGCACGGCTCCACATGGCAAGGCCACTGCGCTGTGCGACTTCCACAGAAATGCAATCCAACGCTTTGAGCCAAAGGAAATCAAAGGAATGTGAGATGGACACGGGAAAACAGACGCACAAATGATTTGCGACCAGGATAAAATATGATATAAAGACAAATCTGTGAATGCTACAGTATGCAGTGAAAGGTCGAGTTCTTTTGTCAAGGCCGAAAAGATCTTCAAACATCTTTGAACATCTTTGGGCACTTTTCGTACAAAGAATCTTGCATCAGTGCATGTCTTTCCGCTGAGTCGTAGTGTCCTATCGCGTGAATAGCTCAGCTCCCACTCCGACTCCCACTCTCACTCTCTCTCACTCACTCTCCCTCTCTCTTTCCCTTCCCCGGGCACCTGCAGTGCAAGCAGGAGACAGAGCATGGCCTCTGTCTTTGGAAGCGCAACGCCAATTTCTACCCCAGTTTCTTGGCTTGAGACGATTGAGACTGCTTGTGTATGCCTCTCTGGCACAAAATTCAACCAAGGACCAGGCTAATCCAGATCTCTCGCGCTCGAGCAGCATGACCCTCACTTCATTGACCTGGAGTCGGCTTCGGACATGCTGATCCAACACAAATCAATATTTCCTTCGTACAAAGGACATGCAACAAATGTGTTCATCATCCAAATATGAATCATACGAGCGCGAAGGTGCTTTTCTGTCGGTCTGGAACCATTCACACTCTCCAAGTCAATCAAGTCATGCCCAGTCATGCCCGGTCATGCCCGGTCATGCCTGCAAACCGGAGGCCCAAGTTGCGACCAGCGCAACCAGCTCTCCCCCAGCTCTGAGCCCGCAGGCTGTCCAACCGACAGTAATGTCCCGCGCCCACCCAATGCCGCAAGCAAATAGCAAAGCGTGAGATGCTAAGGCAATGCAAAGTATATAATCTACAAATACCTATATAATTACCTATATTATATACTACATACATGTATGTATGCAAAGCTCATGTAACTCATGCATCAGTGCAAAATATGCAAAGGACAAGCTGGCAAAGTGCGGGGCAAAAGCCCAGCCAATGCCCCAAAGGCGGGTCGCCAATTCATGAACATGAGACAAATCTGTGAAAAGCGTGCATGGGTGGTCGATGTCAAGTTAATTGAGGTGCAGTGACGTCAAAATCTAAAGTTCTGGAACCTGCCTACAGCTTGTTCACGACAACCCCCTCACAACTCCACTCCATCTCCTCTCTGCCTTCCCACAGGCATATTCTTTTTCACAGTGCCACGCACCAGAATGTGGAAGGCTGAATTCATATGATCTTCAACACCAGGGCATCTCACATGTTCCAGACATGGCATAGTTGGCACATTGAGAGAAAATGAGAGAAATGTTCTCATCAGCAAAAGTTCCTGAACAGGCTCCAAGGAGTGAATCCTTGCTATTAGACGTTCTAAGACCAAATGATCAGTCAAATATGGCCAACTGCAGGGTTTCCTTGTGAGACACCCTATGCAGTGCATGAGACAACATTTGCTGTTCGCGCACCATGCACTCACCGGTCCTTGGACAAACATTCATCAGCACATGTTTGCTGTTGTACTTTACACCAGAAATAGCGAAGCCGACTTGGAATAAATTGGAAACTGTGCAATTCATGATGTTCTGAACAGTGAAGGTCCTCCTCTTGGACTGATTTTGGTACCCCAATACCCAGATCTTACCAACACAAAACACCTTGGAATATCTTCAACGAACTCACGAAATTTAAATGTTTCCTCCAGCTCTCTTCACCTGGTTGCAACCCTCCCCTTCTGCTACTGCAGGTGATTTAGCCGCTTGAACTGTTGTGAACTTTCCAATTCCTCAACAGTCAAATCCATGCCATGCACTATACAGGAGAGATGCATGAGAGAGGCTTGACTTCCACCATCTCTTTCATTCCATATATAAATTTTAAGGAAACCATTACATAGGCGGTACATTTTGAAAGATCGCTGGCTGAAACCTAAAATGGCTATATACAGTAGTAGTGTACATTATACATCATTACACATAATGTTCATTTGACATCATTTGACTTTGGTTCAGTTCCCCCTGCCTGTGCCTGTTACTTTTCTTTCAACATCTCATTTGTTTGGATGTAAGACTACATGACCTTCTCAACATTCACAAGACGCATGCCACCACAACATCCCTGCATCTTGCCGAAGAAGGACCACTTCCAGCTTTGAGATGTGGATTTGCTGGTCAACCTGGCAAAGAATGACATCAGCTCACTGCGTGCGTTTTTTTCGGTTTTTCCCATCAGAAACTTCCGGAGTGCTAGAGTAAGCCAAAGATCAGCAGATACCTGCAGAACTCTCCATGTCCATGAGCCATGGGTCAATTTTATCATGGCATCAGAAAAGCATTGCAAATTATATAGCTCCCAATGGTCAATCCTTGGAACGTTTAGTAGGAATAGGAGGGAGGTCAGAGTCGTAGCTCCAACGCCCAACACCCCCAAGTCCGACAAAGCGGTAGCGGATTTGGATAACATAGCAAGAGCATGCTCAGTGCCATAAGGACCTTAATGATTGCCTACCTCATTGACCTTACCTGTCCGCGGCTGTGGGGCTTCAAAATCAAATGTGACAAAGCACCACGACAGTCACGACAGGATGGCCTCACTTGTTCTGAAGTCCGCCTTCAGGGGCACTCCTGGCAGGGCGGCAGGCCATGAGATGGCATGCGCATCACAAACTCGTGGCTCGAGCAAGGAAACTGCTATGCCGCCAGGTATGCCAATGTAGTCAGCACTGGCAAAGTGATTGCCATAGGGCCATAGTGCCACAGTGATGCCACAGTGATCAGTCGGAGAATTCCTATGTCCCAAGCCTTTTGACCGCCCAGTGAGAAGTGTGTGGAAGAGATATGAAGATGGCTGATCCCTTGGCTGAGAGCAATGGACAAATTCGCGATGTACAGAACCCATGCAAACGTGGAGTTTCAGCGGAGCTCCAGTGCAAATTACAAAATCAATTGTGGCATAGTCTGCAAGAAAAAAGTCTCGTGTCAGACCTTGACACAAATCAGCTCCGAGGGGCCAGTGATTGTGGAAGAGCCGCAGAGAGACAAGTTTTGTGCTGTGCTGCAGCGATTCACCCAGTAAGCTCAAGGCCTGCCACTCCGCACAATCACTCTGTCACTCGGTGAATCACTCTGTGAATCACTCTGTCAAGACTCCCTTTTCACATCTTTTCACATCTTTTGACATCTCTTCACTGGATGTTGAAAGAAGCAGCCTTTTGATTGTTTGTTCAAATGTGTTGTTCCGTTGAAAATTGGCCACGCGACCTGTGTTGTACTAGAGAGCTTTGTCACTGTCTTCCACTTGTCGTTGTCTATAAGGTGACGGGAGATTGCAAAGCGCAAACTGAAAAGCTGCCAAGGTTGAAAGCGGGAGCAGCACCTGACCACAAAGTTCATTGTGGTTGAGGTCCTTACTTCTTCAGACTCTGAAGGAAATGCGAGAAAATGGCTGGCAGAACATGGCATCTTGTCTTGATCTTATTTGGTTGAGGTTCCAAAATGGAAGTCTGCCGTCGAAGTATGATAAGGGGAATTCAATGCTCCCGGTTTCTATTGAATTGAACCCTTCTATTTTCATCCAGTTCCCTAAGTCTCCCACCAGATGCTCCAGGTGACTGTTGTGAACAAGGCCCTGCAAGGAACAACAGCGGTTTGCTACAGATAGCACAAGCATCTAGAGCCTGGTATCCGGTTTTCAGCCGGAAAACAGAAGGCCGATTCTGGAGTTGATACTACTCACAAACGCTACATACTTAACTCGACACTTGCTAAACTTGAGCCACTCAGCCGACAGCACACCTCTAAACTCTCAACTTTCTGCACAATCTTCATGGGAGCAGAAAGTTTGATCGTCAAACATGACACACTCGCAGAACAAGTATTGGACGATCAGCCTCTGCCAAGGCTTTGGCTCCATCAACCTGCTCAAATGGAGTAAAGGAAACAAAGGGAACAAAGGGAACACAGGAATATAAAGCCGCAACCTTGTGGTCCCGGTAACCTGCTTGGGGCATCATGAAACTGTAGCAACCGGTTGCAAAGACTTTGACAATTGACAATAAAATATGCAATCATGATCAACATGCAATAGACAATGATCAAAATTTAAAATAAGCTTTCATAAAACTTTCATAGGACAAACAAATCTTTGATGGCAGTTCGGAATCTGCAAAACTCCGCTTCAGAAGGCCGCTCAAAGGCAGTGGAAAGCATGCCAGTTCTGCATTGTTCTTCTCCCCAATCCGATTGCAGGACAGGTTCAACTGAAGTGCACCGGAGGCTTGTATGGACACATCGCACATGGCAGACTAAACGGAATCTTTGTCACAATCTTTGTCACATTCAGCCCATGTTTCGACAGTTCTCGCAGAGTCCATCAGGCTTCCACTGACACTAGTTGACTGCCATGCGCCAGAAGGGTGCCCAAGCAGTACCTCGCAGACTTCAGCCATTGGGGCAGTCGATGACAGAAGTGCGGCACGACAAGAAAATCATCAAACCAAAAATTGCTTCGGACTAATGGGCACGCTGACACGGCACCCAACTCATTACACCTGTGGCGAGGCAGCGAGTGATCGCGAGAGATTTGTAGTGCATGCAAAGCTCTCGCCGCCAAAATGATTTCCAATAGCATGTCATGGCTAAGCTTTACCATTGAAAAGAGACAAAACGAATGAAAGAGGCTGGTCACTGAAAAAACCGTTGCATCTAGAATCTAGCTGCAGGGCTCTGCATGTACCGAAGAACGTTCTTCTCCGACATGTTGTCAAATCTGCCACTGAGACAGCACTTGCATTTTGGATTTCCTAATCTTAGAAAATGGAAATCGAAACCATGTCAGCTGCACATGTTGCACAGTACCAGAAGAAAACAAACTTAAATGAAAGTAAGAAGCACCACTGGTCTGCAGTCATGAGAAGAAAATAATCAAAGTCTTCACGATATCAACTATATCAACTCAGGCCTTAGATCCAAAACACGCAGCACCTGGCACAGAGTTCATAGCTCAAGGTTTCAAAATGTCTAAAAGCATTTCCGTCTTCTGGGCATGCGAGCGGTTAAGCGACTTCAAACTACTTGAGAATGGTCGCCTTGTTCTCTAGCAGAAAGTCCACCAGTTGACGAGCTCCCTCATCACGCATCCTCACGAGCTGGTAGAGGGGTTAGTGATGATTGATGAATCTAGGACAAGCTAAGGTCTCAGAATTGAAGAACAACAAGGAACAAATAACAAACGTGTGTACAAAAGTGTGTAACCGAGTAAACGACTCAGAAATTCTGAAATTGAATGAGTCGTCAACAAGCAGGACAGCCTGTCGGACAGCGGGAAGCAAAAGTCCTCTGCTTTCCGAGGTAAAGCTCTGTGATTTTGGTGTTGCTTCGCATCATCTTTCCAAGGTGCACCGTGTGATCCTCCTGGGAATTGTCGACCATGATCCATGCTAAAGGTGAAGAGTGGGCATGGATCAGGATGGCCAGGAGAACAGAAATCGTGTCTCGCTTGGAAGGCTTGAACCTACTCCTCTGTCCTGCAAAGTGGATATTCTCGGATTTTGAACATCCAGCACCTGAACTTCAATGTTCACTATGTCTCAAGCATGTTTCACAATTTGCAGGTGATTTCTTTAGTAGGTCTGAAGGACTATGAAACGCTCCAGGGGGAAAAGCAAGGACCGAATATCATTTCGAGATGATGACAACCGATTTCTGTTCATCTATATATATATTACATATAAACGGCTTAGTTCCACCCAATGAATAAAAGGAGTGACTCAATGTGCAATATACACCGCACAAAATTGCATATCCACCGGAACGCGAATGGTCACTCGCTAGGTGGCAATGGTTGTTGGGAAATGTTATTGGTCTTTGTGCATTTTGTTGGCAGTCTAGCAGGGACCTAGGCCAAGGTGAGAACACTAATTGCTGTGCAATGCATAACAATGTACTATGAATGTAGTACTATAATTACGCTATCATAGAAATAATATTACATGTTACATCATGATGACATCATGTTGCACATTCTGGAACTTGGATGACTTTGGACGCATTGCTGAAGTCTCTCTGCCTAGTGCTCTCAGCCGGCGACCGCAAGCTGCGATGGATGTCTTCGCAGCACTGCTGCCAATGACACAAGGACATCCTTAGGACATCCTTTGAGGCAAGTCATGCAGCATTTTGTGCATTTTGTGCATTTGCCAAAGCATGTCATTTTGCATTTTTTGCTTTGGCAAACACCACATGACATTTCATCACGGGAATGCCCTTTTTTTCCGCCAAGCGTCAATGTCCGCTTCAGTGTCGCCCATAAAGAGCTGACGCAGGGAGTGTAGAGAGGTGTAGTGTGGACAGTGAAATATTTGAGACTTCCGGTCCGTGCCACTTGAATCAGTTAAAAGAATGTTTAAACTACTGAACATCTCTGCGACACTGAGTACCACTAGGCCAACAAGCAGCTGCCGCATTTGAATGCTCAAGGCAAATCGTACAATCTCAAAGAAACTTCAGTTGTCAGGCCCCATCTTGATGGTCAGTAGGTTCCAACATGCTTTCGTGATTTTGAAGAACAAATAGCCCTGCTGTCAAAATGCTAACAAAGGATCTTCAAGTTGATGTTTTGCGGTGCCTCTAAAAGGTTTGGGGAGCGCTGCACCAGAGAAACCAACCTTGCCGCAATAATGCCACGTGGTGAGGTGAAACATGTATCTGTATACTCCAAAATGTTGCCAGATGATTCCAACTCAGACTGCTTTGAGAGTTCCTCAAGGCCTTTTTCGGAGTCTCTATCATCGAATTGTAACTCTTCAATTCCCTTCATATGTCATATGTCGTTTGTTGCCATTTAACGTGCTTTATCCATGCACCGTTTGTGCTACTTCTAGGTATCGCGGAACCTTTGTTTGCAAGCTCTGCATGTGAAAGTCACACAGCCGGAGCCGAGCAAAGGAAATAATGCTTCCAAATGCCAGAAAGAGATTGTGTTGTGAGTACACATACATACGTGATTATATTATATATATATATATATATATGATTATATATGTGATTGTGTGTAAAATATATATATATATATTATATTATGCATATGTGTGTATGTGCGTGCGCATAGACATATATCTAGATATGTGCATAGGCACAAATATGTAAATATGTGTGCTGTAGAACGTATATACGTCCATTGATGGAGATGCACGACATGAATTTAGAATGTCATATCAAACTCCTTTCCGCTGCAGGCATTGGATTGCACAAAATACCACGTTTGCATATTATCATATAGTGCATAAGACAGCATTGCGTTTCAAGTATGCTAATCATCAATAAGATCGTATTGCATTACATTACAAGTATGCGAATCATCGTATTGGGGTTCACGAGCGAATATATCCCGTATCAAAACAAGGGAAAGGCTGCCGCATTCGGATAAATTGTTGCCGGAGTCGCATGAGGCCGCCTTCTTTTCCTAGCCTCAGTTGGTACTGTACAAGGAGGCAAGAGGAGCTGACACAAAGCAATGGAAGAGATTAAAAGGGTCTATTGGAAGTACCAGGCATCAAAACTTTGTCAAGGACTCAATTGATCTTGCAGGCGCGCCGGGCAAACTGCACCTTTTTTGTCGCCGGCAGGGCAAAGTAGCATCAGAATTGGTTCTGCGCAGATTAAGGCATATTCACTCAGATTCACTCCAGGGGAGAAGTAGCATTTCAAGGGGCCTTTGTCGTCGTCGAGTTATCTTTCTTGAAGGCCGCTTCATAGGCCCATTTTCCCGCCTTGTAGACGAGCTTGAATGGAAACAGAATACGTTTCACAAAGCATTTTGAGGCGCCCTTGAAGGCCTGCCACTTGGTCATTCCATTGTTAGTCTTTGCAACTTGTTGATCTTTCTTAGTCTCATTTGTACCATTCTTTTGAACTTCTGCTAGGGCATTGGCTTCGTCATGTCGTCCTACATAGTATCCAATGCATCCAACGAGAAGTACAAGAGCATATCCCAGCAAAGCAAAGGCCAAGAATTGCCCAACCATAATGACGGTGAAGACTGCAGCCCCCACAGCCAGCACAGCTAGAAGACCACCAGCAACATCGGATCGGTCAATCTGGAGGGAGTTCCGGACTTGCAAAGCAGAACTCTGCTTTTCACCCAAGGTGCCCAAGGTGTCATCAATCTCAGTCTCAGTCTCATCTTCACTCCCAGGCTCCAGCTGGCGTAGGCTTTCGTCAAAGTCATCGTCCGTTTCCTCAATGCTATCGCTCTCTTCGATTGGTTCAAAGGCATCGGTACGGTCAATCACCTCCTTTGCTTCTTCTTGTTGTTCTTTGCTCCCTTCAGTCACTTTCATCACCGTTTCAACCATTGTCTTCACAGTGCCTGAGGGATTCGCTTCCATAGCATGAGAAGACAGGATCTTATCTTGCAGTTTTTTGACGGAATCACCATTCTCCATCGTTGCAGCAATGCTGTCTGTTGCCTCTTCAAATGCCTGCTTTATCTCCTCTCGATCTTCCTCGGAGAATTCTCCCGCCTTCTTCCGTGCCAATGCCATGAACCTCACAGCATTGACCATCTGCTGGATTCGGCGCTTGCACTTCAGCTTGTTCGCAAAGCGTGCTGAGCAGCTGTCGGTGTATTTCTTCGCCTTGGCTTTCAAGATTCCGGCAAACATCTTGAGGTGCTCTTTCACGGCCTCAGGACCAGAAGCCAGCAAGGATTCGTCGCTTTTCCGGCATGAACCCCAAGGCCCATCCAAAGTGAAAGGCTTCCATTCACATCCTTCCTGGGTACATTTGCGATCCCAGGATGATTTGCATTGTTTATTCATCTCCTGATATGTTTTCTCATCCTTGCCTGGCTTGAGGTGACCTGTGGATTCATAAGCCAGGGCTGTGAGATTCACATCTTCATGGATACGAACGGCTTCATGGCCTCCAAGGAGTGCCAAAATGAACAGCGCCTTCACTTGGATCGAAGGCATCGAACGTCGATTTGAAAGACAAACTGACTATTGGAATTGCGGAATGATTGCGGAATGATTGCTTTGTTTCACACTTGAGCCAAACAACATGCGCGGAAAGTAGGCCTTTGTCATACACTCACTTCACATCTGTTGAGAGGTGTTACAAAGCTCATTGCAGAGCGGCACTTGAGAATTGAAGCCAATCATCAAGAGGTACATGTCGTTTCACTAAAATCATCTAAAATCCATGTTCACAGCTGCTTGTCAACTCTGGTCACATTTGCTTACTTTGTTTGCATTCAAGGATCACACGGGTTCATTGAGATGTCAAATCGTTTCAACGGGGTTGACCTGGCGAGTTCTATGGCTGAGCGAATGAGCACTTGGGCTACTTGGGCTGTTGGCCCAGTGGCCAAATGTGGCCAACATAGCTAATTTGTGAAATGTGGTAGTGCAGCAATGCATCAGAACAGGTGAGCAGCATATACAGTATGACAAAGGGCGAGAGTTGAAAAGCTTGAAATGATGCAGTTTGACGCAGAATGATGATGCAGGGCAGTCTGGTGTGGTCAGAGGAGAGTCTTCAGTTTGTCCCCAGCAGTCTCCTTGCTATCCGACAGGGTGAGGCTCTTTGTAATTTCGATGTCAGAGTTGGGTCTCACATGTGTTCAGGCTTTCTTGGGCCTGCTGTAGGACTGCAAACTAGAAGCAGCAAGGAAGGAAGACGCAAAGGTGTCATTCATCGAACTTTTCAATGAATCCTCTTTCATCTCTTTTGGTCAGAAACGACTTTGTATCAATGTCTATGGTCATCAATTTTCTTGAGGCTTCGCTGGCGCTGACTTCACTTACTTGGCAGGTGTCAGTGCAATGCACATGGATGCTTTGCCATCCCAAATGTGAATCACAGTATCCTCTGTCTTGTCAAACACTGGGGCCACGTGTTGTGACTGTTCTTTCTGCCAATAAATAACATGCGTTCTTATATACACAGGCTCCACATTTGCATCAGCCTGCAAAGGCTAGCCGCTATCAAACTAACAGCATCAGGAATCCAAAGAAAATCCAAAGCAAATTCAAAGCACGTTCCAGCCTCAACACCTCACAAAGTGCTTGGCAGCCTTCTGGGCCAATTGCATTTGAGCGCAACTGCAAGGAACTCAGGGCTTCGGCCTCAAGCAGCTACTTGGCAGCGCACAACTGACGCTTCAGCCTCCGATTTTGGGTCGTTCCATGGGTCCAGGGTTGGAATGGTGCAGGGCTAAAGCGGCTCAAGGGGCTCAAGGGGCTCAAGGGGCTCAAGGGGCTCAAGCAGTGAGGAACTGATTAAGGGCTGAATTCTGTTAGATGTGTGGATCTTAAAATATCTTAAAATACCTGTGTGCACTAAATCATATCTTGAAGTGTCTGAAGTTTCAACAGGGTATGTTAGGGTATGTTCAAATGGCTCCCTTTGGCTGCGAGGTTCCAGGATCACGGGTTGGCAAGAAGGGATAAGAGAGGTTATGCAGTGCAGCATTCCAGGAGTGTGGGAATTCTGTGGACTTTCTAGATTGCTGTTGGGACCCTATCCGAGCGTGCTGAGGACATGGACTCGAGGCCAAGGCACAAGGGACGAAAGCTAGGTGTGAAGGTAAAGGGAGGAGGAAGGTGTGGTGAAAGAGCGGCGGTGTGTGAAGAATTGGGTGATATGAAATGGAGCGTAAGTCTGATGATGCTGATGATGCTGATTGCGACAATGCGGCGACGATGTCCCAGGGCAAGGATCGAGTCACGGCAAAACTGCATTCAAATCTTTCAAAAAAACAAAGGGGGGAGGAGGGGTAGTGAAATGTGAAGTTGAATGTGATTGGTGATTCCAGCCCCTGCCAATACCTTTCTAAAGAAAGAGGGACTTCAGATAGCAGAAGCTAGTTTTCGTGATTACCCACCTCTTGCAAATCAAAAAAAGGCTGGCAGGAAAGCGAAACCGTACAGAAAAAGGCGGACAAGGCGTGCAGGAAAGCGAAACCGTACAGAAAAAGGCGGACTTCGTGTGCATATGTCCTGCAGTAAAGTTCTCTCCTACACAAAGCATCACAGAGCACCCTTATTCTCTGCAGTGTGAGCACCGCACCCGTGGTCCCATTAGAGAAGCCAAATATTTTGCACCATCGTCACCGATGAGATTGTACCTGATTTGAAATCAAGTTGATCATACGACATCACTACGACATCACCTCTCAGGTTGCACAGTGATCTTTGCTTTGCGAGTGGCAGCTTCTTCAGGGGCACGACAAGTCCAAGCGGCATAGGAACGGAGATGCTACATAGAAAACCTGCAAAGATTTCTGGATCGTTGTGGATCTATATATTCATCTATTCATCAAGCGCAAAAGACATTGCAAGCAGGACTTCTGCAGCTTGCCATGCTTTCTTCTGACAGGAAGCAAGCTCAATATTGAGAAAATGAATTGACTATCTATCTTCAATCTTCATATTCTTCAATTACTACTCACTTCCTATGTGTGAACTTAGTTGGAATTTGTAACTCCTTCCAACATGTCCAGCATGTGCCGTACGCTCCTTCGAAAGGATGAGCAGATCCTGCACAAGGCACAAGAACTGAAGGAGCAACAGACTTGAGGCACTTTCCCGGATCTTAGAGATCTGCTGACAATTCTGACAATTGCTGACATCTGCTGACTACCTGATTACCAGTATGGCACGGACCTTTAGACAGGTGAGCAAAGTGTCTAACTCACAGCACATCATCATTCACGAAATTTCTGGATTTATCCGTCGCATCATTCAAGAAGCTCTACAAAGGAAAATTCCAAGGATACAATATACTGTACTGATTTGCTTGATTGAATAAGTTGTTTAAAAATTCAAAACAATAGCACCTGAAAATAAAACCTGCGATTGCTAAGCTAAAATTACTGTGACACTTCCACTCAGAGTGCAAAAGCCATAGGAAAAAGAACGAATGATTGACATTGAGCCGATTTAGCCTATTCTGAATCCGCCCACAAGATGCCTCATCGCCGATCCGACTTGTAAATGCGCGCTTGTCATTGCCGGGTGCCTTCACAGAAGGGTCTCTGAAAAGGCCGATGTCTTGGGAATCCGGGAATGACACATGTCAAATTTTAGACTGGGAATTGTCAGATTCGTACAAGGCACAGTCATTGATAGGTCAGTAGGCAGTGTGAACCACAAATGCTCTCCACAAGGCTTCACAGTAATGTCCTAAAGAAAGGAAGATGAAAGAAGCAAAGCTTGAAAGCTGGGTGCCAAGGATTTCGCAAACTTCAAAAAGCAGCAACTTTCCAGTACGGTTTTGGTGAGAATAGCCGTAACTTACATGCCCAGCATTCTTTCCCCTGCATTCTTTTTCACTCAGCGCTCAACCTTCCGATTTATTGTTAAATTTGGCATCCCTGCTGCACGTGCAGCTTGTGCAGCTTGTGCAGCTTGCCTTCGTCGGCAAATTGCTAATTCGTTAGTCCATCAGTCACGAGTCCAAAGTCTTTTTGGACCTGCACGCGATTAAAATCAGACTGGCATCTCCCTTGCATCACGCCGATTCTTCCTCGGTAGCATGACGACTGGCTAAATCTTCAGAGAAAAAGGAAACCATGCTGCATCATGCTGATTTCTGATCTGCTACAAGTGCAAAAAGTGCACATTTCTTTTCAAGGCGCTTTGGCTTTCCAAAGAGAGGACCCCACCAGAGAGAACCTTTTGGACGGCCTGCCAAAGACGTTCCCAATATCTGCAAACAATGCAAGTCACGGGTTGCAAAGGGAACAAGCTGCTTCGCTTAGGGTTCCTATGGTTCCTGACTAATCCTGACAATGCTAGTGATTATTTCTCTGAAGCAAGAGGATCCCCATAGTCGCACCACGTCACACATGATAATGTTAGCTCTTAAACAAGAAAATGACATGACGATACAGAACAGAGATACATGAGCAATACGGAAGTACCACTTCTCAATCAGAAACTTGACTTCTGGAAATTCATCGAAATTCTCCCACTTCTTATGACCAAAGCAAAACATCAACCCGACTAGTTGCCCGATGCTTATCACAATCTCGTCTGAAAGGGTTGTCTTCAAAACTCTCTTTGGGCAATCCAAATTAGATGCCATAATTAGATATAATTAGACAGAATTAGATGCAATCTGGCTTTTGTTGACCTTTCCCCGACAGATCAGCATCTTGCACCTCGAAGGGCCTCCTGCAGACTGGCAAAATGAAATTCCAACATGTTCCGAAGGTACAGAAATTTGGAAAACAGAATGACCGCCGGACCCAAAAAAGGTCAAAGAAAGGATAACTTGAGAAATAAAACCGAAAATAGCCTGAAAGGAATCAAAATTTCCTCAAAAACCTATCAAACAATCTTGAAGCCTTCGCTGGGTCGCGCAGGTCGCTGCGGTTGGCTTTGGGCATCCTGGGAGGGTGCTGCCAAGTGCCAAAGGCATCTTACAACGTGATTGATGTGTTGCTTTCATGGACTCCCTCTTTACGAAACGGTTAAACTTGAGCTGAGGCCCGCAGCTTAACATTGAATGCTTTGTCGACAGATGACAGAAAGATATATAATAATAATAATCATAATAATGATAATAATAATAAATGTATATAAGTATATATAAGTTAGAGGGAGGCTCAGACGTTTCATTCACTCTATGCCCGTCAACGCCCCTTTGGCGACCCTGCTTGTACGCATGAACATCAGACCAAATGCCTGAGCAAATCTGTGGGACAAGAACTGATCGTGGAAATATACGGAAGAACTTCACGGGCCGTCACCGTGACTGGTCAACATGTCAACATCACATTTGTATAATTTTGTATACATGTGTGGCAATTAACAAATAGGCGTTAAGATCGTTAAGCTTCCGAACCTGAGTCCGAATCGTCGGAGTCATCCAAACCAAAGAAAGCTGCGAAGATATCCATCTGCAGGGCCGTTATTGATTCCGTTGATTCCAGACTGCAAACGTAGCCAGAGATATTCGTAGAATTAATTACCCGCCATTGCGACTCAAATTCAGATAAATTCAGGAGTCGGATGTCGGCCCAAGCACAAACGCACTGTTTCTCGTTCAACTGCTATAATCAATAGTGCATTCAAGAACATTCCAGAACATACTCAAAAGAATTAGAAAGTATGCCGAAGTCATTGCCATGCTGCCATGCCTTCTCGTCCACGAACTGCACCACACTGTGGACGAAACCTGAAACACAAAGCGATGAAGCTCCGAGTTGTGTTTGATTCGTTTGAATTCATGTGAATTCGTTTGATTCATTTCATGCATCTCTCAGCAGCAAACCAACCCTCTCTCGGAGCCAATTTACCTTAGCAAGCAGAAACATGAAGTGGAGATAGCATCTGAAGCTGAAGTTTGTTCATTGCAACATCTTGGTGTTCAGCAAAATAAAGCCAAGATTGGAATGCTGTGTCAAAGATGGAATCGTGATCGTTCGCAAGGTCTGGTGGCAGCATAGAGTTGCATCACTTGCTGAGCGGCGAAAGATCCAACCAAGATCAGGATGATGATGAAAGCTACCGTTGCAAAGAACCTCAGCTTTGAATCCAAAGATTCCTTGCATTCCTTGAGATGCTACACTGGCTGTGCAAATTGTGCAATACAAAAAATAGGCCAATGGTCAGTGCATCAGTGGACCAAGTGGACCAAGTCACAAATAGATCGTTGCCTCTTCCAAGTGCGGCTGAATGAGGTGTTGGTCCCAAAGCTGCTTAAAGCCTTGGTGTTTTCCTTGAACTCAAGCTGAGCTGAAGATTCAAAGATAGGAAACCCGCGCGCCACAAGACTCACGACAACCAAAACAACCAAAACATAACACGCCCACAAGTGCCACGACAATCCACGACAATAACGAAAAGGTGCACTGCTCAGTCAATGGCTATCCCTGGCTCACACTCTATCAGACTCTATCATGTCAACAAAGCAAGAACAATTCATTGAGAGCTCTTCCACAATTCAGAGAGAAATCTGATGAAATCTGTAACTCTGAGAGCTCTTCCACAAATCTCAGATTCTTGGCTTCAGGCTGTAGCCCATGAGGAAAACAATCAGACCCCTGCATGCGTTGAATCATAGATAGGAATTTGCCAAGCAAAAGATAAAGTTCTCAGCGCATCTCATCTGCATGAGCAATGATTCGTATTTTTGCGCAGGTGCCAACTGGAAGTCCAGGAAAATCTTCAGATCTTCAATGCTTACAGACATGTTTAAGGTTCAAATTGGGATGTAAAATGATATAGCTGTGCCAATTCAATTTGCAAGGCATGGACTTATGATAACTGAGAGCTTGGCATGACACTCAGAGTGGAACAGCTGCAGTGGCTCAGAAGTTTGACAAATTGCACACAGCAAAAGCCGCAGCCTCCAAGGGACAGCAAGGGACAGATGCAAAAGCAGATGAGTCGAAATGAGTCGAAATGAGTCGAAATGAGTCGAAATGAGTCGAAATGAAACCCTATGGTGGCCATACCGTGAGCTCACGGTGATCATGGCTGTTGGCCCACGTTGGTGTTGCTCCATGTCGGTCCCGAAAAATCTTTGTCGTTTCAAGGTTTGCAAATGCTAATGATTGCCTCCGAGCACTGCTTGAAACGTGTCTCAGGCTCTGACATCTGATCTGTCGGCAGCAGCAGCAAAGCATGCCGAAGCGGTTCAAGATTGACACCTGACAGGCAAAAGTGGTGTTCTATCAGGAGCAAAATTGTGTAGACACACAAATCAATTGGCCTCAATCAAAAACTGTTCTGACGTGACCCCGACCAAAACAGAAAATCTGTAAACACTCGTACTCCGCCTCATCTTCGCCGTTCTTTTGTCGGTGGTTGGATGGATCAACCCTTGGAGACTCAAAGATGCAGTTGACTTTGTGCAGTAAAACCCTTTGAGTCAGGAAAACACACAAAATTTGTTAAAGCTAAATGCAACTTGCTAGGGATCTGGACGCGTTGCTCTGGAACCAGACCAACACGATGCAAATAGTGAGAATGCATAGGCCAGCAGTTTGTGCTGCCATCCGCTCTCCTGGCTTGCAAAAGCCGCAGCCGGCAGTTCAATACAGATCAAAATGGTGAACTCATTTGTTTGGACTGATTTGCTATTAAAGTGCCTTGACTGTTGCCGCTTTTGTTGTTTTCATGCCCTTTGAATTTGAGAAAGTACTGGCTGCGCTGACTATGGCATACTATGGGTATGATGCCTCATAACTGGCCAAAGTGTCCGCTTTACTGCCCAGGCAGGCCTTTGTACATGTCCGCCTCTTTGGTTGGCAATGCTACAGGCGCACTGGAAGTAGAGGCTACCTGAGTCCCAAAGATGCATGGCGTTCGGGTTTGGCAAACGCGTGAAGATCTTGAAGGTGTTCAAATGCCGCAAATGCCCTGCTTCACGGGCCTTCATGGAGGTGCTTTGTTTTGTCTGCACCTGAATGAAAAAAACGTGGCGCGCCACTTCATTGGTCTGCACAGCTTGCATGAACGCCATTAACAAAGTATGCCATGAGTCAATGAATCCCTCAAGCGCAACACTCGCAAACAGGATGTGTTTTGGTAACTGCCATACAAACATCACTAGAGTAAGTACCCGTATATTTGGTAAGGCTTTCCGCAACACACCGTTTGCCGGAAATGGCCTCTTCAGGTCCTTTTTGAGAGGTACTAGCGGCCTCCTGATCAAGATTCATGGACAGGATTACCAGCCAATCAGCCAATGAAACATCTTTGAGGCTGGGCGAAATGGACACCTCTCTAATGTTTCACTTGCATCTCCTTCGGCACAGCTGCAGCTAGGGCTCTAGCACCTCAAGTCTTAAGTGTGCTTGGAAAAAATTGAAGAGCCGTTGATTGCGTGTTGATTGCGTGGATAGGGAGACATGTTTGGAAAGTGATGAGAGTGCTGTTCCAACCAACCACGGATATGCAAAACGATCCCGCGACACACATGTTGCTGTCGGGAAGGGTAGTTGCACAGCAAAGTTCTAGTTGCACAGCGAGTACACAGCGAGTAGAACGCAGGCAGCTTACGGAGTATCTCATGGGACCTGGTCTTAGGCTGATGGAGCTCTAACGACTTTCTCAGGGAGCCCCGGCGCTGTGCAGCCTCTCTAGCACCACGTGCAGCAGCGATGGCTCTATGCGCGGCAGTAGCATCCTCCAATGACAGCACACGGTCACACAGTCACATCTTGATATTTTGATGACAGGAGTTGTTTACTTTTTCCACCACGGCCATTTGACATGGTTTCCCTGCTGTGTTCTCTTGATTCCTTCTACTGTTTGTTGAAAATCCTAATCAAGAGATGTCCATTGCGAATATCTGATACCATATTATCGTCAGTTGCTCATTATACTTGGAAAGGATTTCGGCTGACTTAGAAGTGTACTATGCCGTGTACCTTGAATCCTTCACATACTCACATACCCCTTCACATACCTTCACACATCGAAGCAGTTTGACGTTGCAAATGGGGTCCCATCAAACCCAGCAAGCCCTGCTCCTGGGATTCGACTGCAACAGTTGCAAGGCTGGCTGCCAGATCTTGGCAAATATTGAAATAGCAAATTTAATGGCTGTGCATAGCATACCAGCAGACATACCGATAGCTATGAAGATACACCCCATGACCATTCATAGCCGGCAGCGGGCCTTGCATGTACCCAACCTGTATTTTAGACATTTTTAGACATCAAATGCGAGTTCAATCCAGTGCCTTCACGCACGTTGCTAGGGATTTCTGGGGGATGTTCCTTCAAAGCTCCATGGTCATCCATCCCACAATGGGAATCCCTACAATGGGTATGGAAATCCCTACTCATGGATTGATGACCATCCCCCAATATTGGCGATTTACCCAAGTTTTGAGCATTGGGGTCAAAAATGATTTTAAATGATATCAATCTATATCAAATTATTTCTAAAAGTAAAATGAATGATGACAAATGAGCACACAGTACAGTCTTCATGCGACTTCCAGGCGCTAGTTCATCTAAGTGCCAGGCCATCTCGGCCACGTCTAATCCAAGAATTCCCATGCTCGTGGGGCCGCAACCATTGAGCGGCATGTTGCGAGAGACCTTTGACATTAACGAAAGTTTGACTCTGTACCAGTCTGATCCAGTCTGTACCACTGTACCAGTACATCTTTGACAAGAAAAACATCCAACGGTGAAGCTGATAAAGCCATTCGGAGCCATCAGGAGCTCGCCTGTTCTGAGTCACCCGACTGACTGCCTGTCGGGCAGCCTCTTCAGCATCGCGTGCTGCAATGGCACCACGCTGAGCCTCAGCTGATTGAAGAGCCCATATTGAAAGTTTCGAGCTCAGTGCAAGTCGTACAGGTTGGGACGATTGAGACCTCGAGATAATCACGCCACTTGGAACCCTTTGGGCGCGACTAGAAATAGGTTCTTTCAAGTGTCAACTTCCGAGCTCTGGCAGACTTGTAAGTCCAGCGCTCCCCAACGAAGCTGTTCACAAATCAGAAAGGCATCCAGCGGAATGACTTTAATTAAGCTCTCTTGATAGAATTTACTTGTCACAGGATAGCTTGGGGACCTAACGATGTCTGGTTTGGAGGACTGGCAGTAGAAATTAAGAAGTTGTTGATGAGAGACGAGCGCTTCACTGTTGTTCACTGTAGTGGAAATTCTATTTTGGGTTCTTCCACTCCATTCCCAGGTGTATTTTACAATATGCGTGCCTTTGAGTGCAGGATGTCCCTGTACTCATGTGACCAAACCACGTGCAACAACCCATCAATCTCAACCAACCCAACCCTGACCGGAAGGAGGAACCCTGCTAAAAGGAGCCTTTGCAGCTATCAAGTTTGCAGCTATCAAGTTCGGGTTTAAAAAAAAGGTAAACAATGTATGCACCAAGCAGCATGTATTCTGGCCAAGTGCAGCCTTGCCTGGCAACGTTTCAAGTGCGATGCACAAGTCGAGATTGTATTTTTTCTACCGCCTTTTGAACCATGCTCACCTCGCATGCATATAATATACATAATATATATATATATATATATATTATATTATATATATATATTATATATATTATATACATATATTATATATATTATATATTATATATATTATATACAATATATATATATAATATATATAATATATATAATATATATAATATATATAATATATATAATATATATAATATATATAATATATATAATATAATATA
>Ga0126342_10005209_pt1:0-2500 | contig 22583 bp, 9 predicted proteins | sample Cyp1metagenome_FD_92528 | JGI IMG/M metagenome (GOLD analysis project Ga0126342, IMG submission 92528) | Coral microbial communities from Lord Howe Island, Old Settlement Bay, Australia - Cyphastrea 1 metagenome | ecosystem: Host-associated > Invertebrates > Cnidaria > Coral ...
ATTTACTTTTCATAAATCACATAGAGAGTCAAATGTATTTATCATAAATCACATAGAGAGTCAAATTTACTTATCATAAATCACATAGAAAGTCCAATTTACTTATCATAAATCACATAGAAAGTTCAATTTACTCATCATAAATCACATAGAGAGTCCAATTTACTTATCATAAATCACATAGATATTCCAATTTACTTATCATAAATCACATAGAAAGTCCAATTTACTTATGATAAATCACAGAGAACTCCCAATTTACTTATCATAAATCACATAGATATTCCAATTTACCTATCATAAATCACATAGAAAGTTCAATTTACTTATCATAAATCACATAGAGAGTCAAATGTACTTGTCATAAATCACATAGAAAGTTCAATTTACTTATGATAAATCACATAGAGAGTCAAATGTACTTATCATAAATCACATAGAGAGTCCAATTTACTTATCATAAGTCACAGAGAAAGTCCAATTTGCTTAATATAAATCACATAGATATTCCAATTTACTTATCATAAATCACATAGAAAGTCCATTATTTTTTGCTTGAGCGTTTCCACTTTGCTTGGTGGAACCCCATGTCTCCAGCGCAAGGTGAAGTTGAAGGTGCATGGCTCTCATGTGCTGTGGCCCAGACGGTGAAAAACCTGGTGTCCGACCTCAACGGTGATTGGAAACCCACGGTCACTTGGGGATCCCCTATTTTAGGACCCCCCTATGTATATATATATACATACAGATAATCAGATAGAGGTAGTAAGGTATATATATATAGATGTATAGATTAGATTTGATAGGTAGATAGATAGATATATCGATATGGCAGACCACCCCAAACCAAGCTTACTTATGATATGGGAATGATTGTTTTTTTGCTAGCAGAATGGACGACACTGCAGCAAAACATTGGTTGATAGATCTCAACTTGGTTTTGCAACCGCACATTTGATTTGAAAACTGTGAATGTTTCTTGTTGAAGCACCTAGTGCTTTTTCAAGATCGGGCACGTTCCCAGTGGCTAGATAAGGGAAATATACAGGAACCCCAAATCTTTGAGCGTCAAAATCATGGAATCTCTCAAATCAACCCAACATCATCTTTTTAAAGTACTGGATCTTAAACCACAAACCATAAACATCGAAACCTGGGATACCTAGATCTCCACCCTGGTCCGCGCACCCATTGGCCTAGATGAGGAGGCGTGGCAACGGGACGGCTGGGGATGGGCCATGGGAGTTTCATGGTTACCGCAATGTTTTAAGCAACCTTGGACGTGTGCATTTCAGTAAGTGGTTGGTTTAGAAGCCATATACAACTGGGAATATTCCATATATAACTAGGGTAACTAGGGGTATACTGGATATAATATGGTTGTTATCCACTTACTAAGTGGGATGCACACCCAAGTAGGGATTTATATATGATGATTATTTCATATCGATGGGACAATAATTGGGACAATGAGAGAAATCCCTCCAGTGTCGGAGGTTTATTGATGGGAAAGTCAGCGAAGTAAATGTGGGATTTCCCAGCAAACCGTGGAGCTGATTACCGGAGGGTAATGATAAAACCACCCAATCAACATGACGACCTTGCCATGAGTTCAGGGTTGGAAGATTAAGTGTTTTTTACAAAAAGTGCTCAAAATTCCGAAGATGAAATCGACAAGTTGTGTTTTTTAGGTTTTTTTGATGAAATAGACGTTTTTTTTTCTCATGTATACTTTACAGCTTTCCAACCTTTCTATCACTGGGGGTAGCCCATATTATTTCTGGTTCCTATGGTGACAATTTCTCGACCTGCCATGGCGCATAAATGCGCCAGGCGCTGAGGGAGTACTTGAAGACCAACGGGTGCCTCGGCAGAATCGAACTGCATAGATCCCGAATCTGTGGCTTCACCAGGCACCAGGCTTCACCAAGGTACCACTTGGGATCTTTCAGTGATATCAATGGTAAAACCATGAAAAACCCTGATTTTATAGTGATTCTTGATGGGATTTTATAGTGATTCAATGGGATATGAATGGGATATACCCGGCCTGGTTCTGACCAACTAACAGTTCGCCATGGTATATATCGATGGCCCTAATCGAAATAGATGGTTTAGCTAGCTATAAAATGGTGGATCTTTCCATGGCTATGTAACAAATTACCAGATGGTTACTCCAAAAAATGCTTCCCGGTTTTTCACACCATGCAGACTTTCATGGATTTTTCAGGATCGACGTGACCCAGTTTGGACAGAACGGAACCAAGTGACTGGGCTGTGGACTGGGCGGAAGGGAGCTATGGAAGGAAAATGGTAAGTCAATGAGCTATTTGGGGATGGGTCAAAAGCAATCATCTGCCATATTTGCGGGGATGAACGTGTGCGATCTCGTCGGCCGGCTTCGTTCGAACATCAAATTCTGGTCAACAATTGCTGATACTGTACTACCCCGGTTCTTTCCTTGAAACCCATTTTTGGCTGGGGTATAAGTGGTAGAAGT
>Ga0126342_10005209_pt1:7500-22583 | contig 22583 bp, 9 predicted proteins | sample Cyp1metagenome_FD_92528 | JGI IMG/M metagenome (GOLD analysis project Ga0126342, IMG submission 92528) | Coral microbial communities from Lord Howe Island, Old Settlement Bay, Australia - Cyphastrea 1 metagenome | ecosystem: Host-associated > Invertebrates > Cnidaria > Coral ...
TGATGGTTAATTAATGGTTCATAATGGTTAATGATGGCCAGCAATGGTTAATGATGGTTCATTATGGTTAATGATGGTTAATTAATGGTTCATAATGGTTAATGATGGCCAGCAATGGTTAATGATGGTTCATTATAGTTAATGATTGTTAATTAATGGTTCATAATGGTTAATGATGGTCAGTAATGGTTGATGGTTCATTATGGTTAATGATGGTTAATTAATGGTTCATAATGTTTAATGATGGCCAGCAATGGTTAATGATGGTTCATTATGGTTAATGATGGTTAATTAATGGTTCATAATGGTTAATGATGGTCAGCAATGGTTAATGATGGTTCATTATGGTTAATGATGGTTAATTAATGGTTCATAATGGTTAATGATGGTCAGTAATGGTTAATGATGGTTCATTATGGTTAATGATGGTTAATTAATGGTTCATAATGGTTAATGATGGCCAGCAATGGTTAATGATGGTTCATTATGGTTAATGATGGTTAATTAATGGTTCATAATGGTTAATGATGGTCAGTAATGGTTAATGATGGTTCATTATGGTTAATGATGGTTAATTAGTAATGGTTCATAATGGTTAATGATGGTGAATTAATATAGTGATGGATATATAGTAATGGTTAATAGTGGTTCATAGTGGTTAATTATGATTAATTAAACATGGTTAATAATGGTTAATGATGTTTAATGGTGGTTAATACAGGTTAATAGTGGTTTATAATGGTTAATGATTGTTAATAATGGGTCATAATGGTGAATAATAGTTATATACTGATGGTTAATGATAGTTCGCGATTGTGAATAATGGTTAATAGTTGTTAGTCATGGTTACAGTATATAATGATGATCAATAATGGGTCTGTAACCAACGATAGATGAAGAATGGATCGCTGGAATAATGTGAAAAAATCACCATGAATGTAGACCTCTGAAACCAGGGAAACCATGGGTTTTCCATATCTTTTTGTACGTTTACGCTAGGGCCTAGGGTATTGTGCGATGGTCATTTTAGTCGGATTGCAGATGATTCGATTAAGCCATATATCGGGATGGAAACCATTAAAGAACATAGGATACCCTCTGGTTATTTAACATAGCCATGGAAAATGGCCCATTTGTGGATGGTTTACCTATTAAAAATGGTCATTTTCCATGGCTATGTTAAACAAACAGATGGTAGTTTTTAATTGGCGCCAATTAATTGTGGGATTTAGAATTTCATAGTCGAATGGGATGGCGCGAATTTGAGATGTGGCTTTGGTAGCTGCATTTGGATCCCGTGCTTGTTGGTTCAGATCTTGTCCTATTCACCAATACATGATTGGGGTGGTCAAGAGGGGGTTGTAGCATTGTATCCCATATAATAGATCATATAGATAGATAGATAGATATGTAAATATACTATTCCATCTAATCCCATATAATATAATAGATATGTACCATTATATACTAATCTGGGATGAATGATAACGACCTGTTCAGCTATTTTCAGGTTAGTGGATTACTATAATCCAGCCAGATAGATGGGTCCGAAAACTCAGCCTTTTTCAAGACAACCCCGTTGTGGTTACATAAAATGGCCGGAAAATCATGACACAAACCCCAGTTTTTAGAGCCAATTTTGCCGTGTGACTTTGTGGGTTTCAGAGGTTGTCATGATGTTCATCATCCCAGTTTTCAAAGTCTTGTGGGTTTCAAACATGATGGATAAATCATTAATCGCAATAATTGGGGGACGGAGGAAGTGTGATTTTGGCAGCATCTTGGCATGTTTTGATAGAGGTTCCCTAGATTTTGGCTGTTCAGAGGGGTTTGAAGATCGTGCTTTGGTAGTTAAACTGTGGGCAAAGCCCAAAACGGGGGTATTTGTAGTGAAAACAAAGGAATTAACCTTCTTTTGTGGGGCAATGCTAGCACTGCCGATCTGAAGCAAGGGCCCAGATAGCCAGCTCACATTTTGCCAAAGTTGATACAACTACCGTACTTACCAGATCAGTTTAATGAACCTTATTTGATTGGTGGTTTGGAACATTTTTTATTTTTCCATATATTGGGAATAATAATCCCAACTGACTAATATTTTTCAGAGGGGTTGAAACAACCAACCAGTTATTCACACGGAAACAACATCGCCAGTTCACTTCCCGTTTCGAAACGGTAGTTTCAACCCGGTTTGGGTTTGTCTCTTGAAGATGGTTGCAGAAATCAGATATCTTCGCTGTTTGTACTGTTGAAACCCGTTGAAATTCATTGAAGGCAGCTGGAAATCGATGAGAACGCAGTCGGAGCCCAGATTGATCGTTTCCTGCATTGGGTAGTAGCTTTGAAAAGGCGAAAACGTGGAAGATCTTGTTGTTTTCAATGATGCTTTCAATATATCGTCATAGATATTGCATTGCACTGATCTTGATTTTTTTTACTTGATAACTATGCACATTTCTGATATGTTTCATTCAGAACATCTCAGGATGTTCATTTCAATCTGTTTCTCGAGGTTCGTATCTCCACAGATGTTGGATACCTCGAGGAAGATCGTGGCTCCAAGAGCCGCTTGGCGAGGAAGATCAGACACCATGAATCAATGGCCAGAGAGAATCGCCGGCTTTTAAACATAACCATCAGAAACCATGAGTCTTAGTGTAGAAAGGCCAACAAAATGTCCCAGCTCAGGCCATTCATTGAGTAGATATATATTTTGAATATTTTACTTGCAGGATAAGCCTAGTAGTTGGGTCATAGTACCAATTCAGAACTGGTGATCAAGCACGGTTGTAACACGTTGCAAAAGGTTGGCAGTTTTTGGACTTCCGGCTGGAAAGGAGTTCTATAGCCTACTAGCTCATCGACTCATGGAAACAAAGTCCAGTCTTCATAGCAATTCATAGCATTTCATGATACCCTCAGGTAAACTAACATAACCATGGAAAATCACCATTGTTGATGGGTAAATCCACTATAAATCACCATTTTCCATAGCTTTTTGTATGTTTACCAGAGGGTATTCATCGCATTGAACAAACCCACTGGGAGATGCTTCTCGCCCAGGTTACCCGGGTCTCAAGACGGTGCGCCAAAAACCCGGTGTTTCACCGACTGGGACGGAAGTGGAAAAGCTGAAATCACTGAAATCATCCCATTGCGATGTTAAAATAGGGCTATATACCCAATGATAAACCTCTATTCAGGAGGTTTATTAGGCTGGTTTACGAAATTTACCGTAGATGAAATTTAGCAAAATCAAACTGCCCGGCTTTGGGATTTCCGGTACTTGAGATTCAAGGGATTAAGTTGAACCAGCGTTTTTCTCTCATCGGGTTGAAGAGTCACAGAAGCACCCAGACTTTACGAGCCTTGGTAGCTAACCAAGGCAAGCAAGTGAGAAATTTTCCCAACACCTTTGGGACCGTGAAGCAGACTGATAAACACCATGTTCGCCGGTGGGCAGCGAGGACAACCCCAAATGAGACTTGCTATTTTAAGCCGAAAAAAATTGCCCAGAAAAAGTGGCCAACATTGAAAAACAACTACTTAGCAAGCTGGCAGGTGATTTGGGGTTTTTGAGTGGTTATCAGATCCAGTGATTTAAGATTCTTTTGGTCAGTCAAGAACTCACTGTCAAAAGTTGAGTCAAACTCAGCCAGTTCACAAACTCTGCGACTGGTTCCCTATGGTGCCATCGAATCATTCACAGTCGGACCTGCGGCCAGCCATTTTACACCGTTGCCAGGTCTATAGGAAGAGGGTGATCAAGGGTGAAATCATGCCTGGTCGGCCGTGGCAGAGGGGGGTCGAAGGGTGTTTTTTTTTTCATTGCCTGGGGCTTCGATGGTTTTGGGCACCACCGACCAGCAACAAAATTGGCTGAATTTCACAGGCCCTGGCAGCTGTTGAAAAAATGGAGTAGCAATGGACCCTTTTTTCAGCCGATTGTCATTTCTGGTATAACAGGTATAGCACCATCCCCAAATGCGGCTCAAATGTTAAAACCCATCTCCAAATCTCTTCCATGTGTCAGAATTGGAAGAGAAGAATCTTACAGAAAGCCTGCAAACTGCTGGGGAAAACACATGACTTGCTGATTTCTACAATTTCATGTGACCAATCCAATGGACATATCATGATCACAACCATGGTCAAGCCAACCATCACTAATTGCATCAGATATTCCACAGATTTCTACAACACGTCAACAAGTTTTGGCAGGGATCGACAAGTTTTTAGCCCATGACTACTATTCTTTTTTTTAATAATGTTTTTTTTCTCATCACTGGAGTTGCGTGTGAGATGCGGATACGGCATACTAAACGGCACCCCGTCAGGACATTTGTGCCTGGAAAGGATCACAAAATAGTCATTTTTTCGGGGGGTCCAGAATCATAAACCAGGTTCCAGAATTTTGACCCCTGCCTGACTTTCCTCGACTGACATGGAGGCTCTGCTTTTTTTTTTCCGCACGCACCCCAAGTGGAATCATCTTTTTTGTGATTTGCACCAGCTGCCTCACATATAGATAGTTGGTATTAGTTCGGCATTGGCATGATAAAATTCGGGGAAGTAACTAGTACTCGTAGTAGTAGTAGTAGTAGTAGTAGTAGTAGTAGTAGTAGTAGTAGCAGTAGTAGTAGCAGTAGTAGTAGTAGCAGGAGTAGTAGTAGTAGTAGAAGTAGTAGTAGCAGTAGTAGCAGTAGTAGCAGTAATAGCAGTAGCAGTAGTAGTAGTAGTAGCAGTAGCAGTAGTAGTAGTAGCAGTAGTAGCAGTAGTAGCAGTAGCAGTAGCAGCAGCAGCAGCAGCAGTAGCAGTAGTAGTAGTAGCAGTAGCAGTAGCAGTAGCAGTAGCAGTAGAAGTAGAAGTAGTAGCAGTAGCAGCAGTAAAATGCGTGGCCCCCCATTGATGTTTGTTGTTTTATCACCCCCATAGTTACCATAGTTGAGCAAATAAAACTTGCGTCAACTGAGCGAGAAAAACCGGGGGCCTCACCTTGTTGGCTAAGAAAAATCGGGAAAGTCACCTTGAAACCTGGATGAGTTGTGCTGAAAATCTCGAAACAAATATCTCAGGTGCTTAAGTTCAGATTCCTTGTCGAAGCACAGTGGAATCAGGCGAGGATCCCGCCGCGACCGGTGAAGATTTCATGGTGGAATTCATCCAGATGACATGACAAAATGATAGCATGATACATGAATTATAATATCATGATATATCATGTTACTAATATATTATAGACTCAGATATCTTGTAACGATAACTATTGAATATTGACAGCATTAACAGCATTATATAATCATATTAAAAGACAAACAATGGTAAACATATGGATATCGCAGGAATCGCAACTAGTTTTTTCTCCATGGCTTCCCCAGTTTTTTCCCACAGGCCCAACAACTGACTTCCAATTGCCAGGATAGGGCCACAGCTGAATTGCCAGGGTTTTCCATATGATTTTCATTAAATCCAGCTTGGATTGCCGAAGGGTATCATGGTCCAAAAATCAAGGTACCCTCTGGTTATTTAACATAGCCATGGAAAATGGCCCATTTATAGAGGGTTTACCTATTAAAAATGGTGATTTTCCATGGCAAACTGTTAAATAACCAAATGGTAAAACCTCAAACTACTGTACAATAAACAGTGGTTATGGTTTGCATTTTCCCATCCAGATGGCCATCGAATGAGGTTTTGAAATGCGGATTGCGACGGATTTGTAGCACAAAGCCATAGACTGAAGAGGTCATAATTGTGATCTCTAGATGTTGAACTAAATTTTCAATGGTGGGTGGGCTGGTTGAGCCCTTAAATTTTCCATCAAACATGACGGTCTACTATTTTATGAAAATGGTGGTGTTTGTGCTTCCATTTTCAGCATGGATCAGGTTAGTTAGGTGCTGGTTTTCGGGCGCCCGGAGCCCGATTTGGATGGTGCTCGTTGACATGCCGTTCAGTGGGGGTCTTCGCTGGTTTACAGGGTGGTGCCCCATAGTTAGCTAAGTTGGTTTATAAGTCCAATAACTATGGTTTATAGGTGATATATCTATAGTTAATGGGATTATAACCCACTTATAACTTGGGGGGCACTACCTTGTGGATGAACATAAACATCCATAAACATCCATAAAACCACCATAAAGCCACCATGTTTTGACAACGGCTCCCGGGATCATGTTTTCGGTCATTTGTCAATGGCGAAAACCAAGGGTTTTTTTGGGTCAGTTCGAGGATTTCCATGGTTTTTGGTACAGATGATTCCTGAACAAGTTCTAGAAATTGAATGGTGCTATCTGAAAATGAGATATACCCCCCAAAATAGCAATTTCATGGGAAGTATGATGGTTCACCAATGGATTTGGGATGCCACATTTTCAGACACTGACCCAGGCGGAAGATTTTTTTGCCTCAAAATCCACATTTTCTTGCTGGTTCAGTCCAATTTCTTGTAAGAGATGCATACAGTATGCTGTATATACATATATAATATATTTGTAATATAATATAATATAATATAATAATATATAATATATAATATAATAATATATAATATAATATAATATAATAATATAATATAATATAATATATAATATAATATAATATAATATAATATATAATATAATATAATATAATAAAATATAATATAATATAATATAATATAATATAATATATTTGTAATATAATATAATATAATATATTTGTAATATAATATAATATAATATAATATATAATATAATAAAATATAATATAATATAATATATTTGTAATATAATATAATATAATATAATATAATATAATAATATATAATATATAATATAATAATATAGTATGGTTTCCATGTTTGTTGGCTCTGCCGTGCGTGATCCATGTCGGGATGGTCCAGGTAGGTCCAGGTACACTGCCATAGCCTAAGGTCATATCCCCAAGATATCGCAAGATATTCCCATTAAAAATGGTGATTTATAGTGAGTTTTCCCATGAAAAATGGTGATTTATAGTGGGTTTTCCCATGAAAAATGGTGATTTTCCATAGCTATGTTGGTTTACCAGAGGGTATATAGTGCGATATGATCATAGAACTATTTGGAATTGATAATCTAAAACTATTTGGAATTGATATTCTATGTGATCATCTCAATTCCAACTAGTTTTTTCAGCATATTCTAAGCATATTTTGGAGTATCCAAACTATCCTCATCATCTTCCCATCATATTCCCAACTCCCAAACATACTGTATGTATGTATATTATATATACACACATAGAGATTCCCTTTCATCCAATATTATAGTATTCGGGGGGATAAATTATGACAATTCCCAAACATATTCACCAAAAAATCGATCTCCAAAGGCATATTTTCCCCAAATATCATGATCTCCAAACATATCTTGGGATTAAATGATTCTTATGACAATTCCGCCCTACAAATGAATAAATACATAAATACATAAATACAAAAATAAATAAATAAATAAATCAATAAATAAACAAATACATATATATATATACATATAGATATATCTATTCATCATTTCTCATGATATTTTGGAGCAAATTGTTCCCATCAAACTTCGAATCAGATTCCCATCCCCAGATCTCCAACTCTTCCGAGGCTTTACCGCACGTGCGAACACATCAAATGTCCAGCGGGGTGCCCTGGGATCTTGGGCGTCTTGGAATGCCAATGAAAAACCGGGAGATCACCAGGAACATATGTGGATCTAAGGCAGAATGATCAGGTTTAGCCAAGATTTTTTTCGATAGAAGATGTTCAGTTTTAACCAGGAAAATATATAGGGATTTATTGATGTAATATATAACATAGAATCATCTTCAACCTCTAAGATGATACTTGAAATGTTGGATTTCCAGGGGTATCTCCATTTCCAGGAAATCGCCATGATTTCTAGGTGACCCTGCATTTGTTGGGATATTTTTCCCACAACTGTGGTGAAATATCATGTTAATTCATGTTACATAAGTGATATATCCACAAAACTGGAACTGCAGGCCCCCGGTGCCGACAGAAAAAAAACACAATTTTTTCCTCTGTTTTTTGGATGTCCAAAGATTGGAGACTCTTTTCGGATCCCCCTAGCTGCGGAGTCCATGGAGATCACCACTGGTCGATCTTCCATTCTCAGGTGAAAAGGCTTGAATCGCTGTGAAAAGTCAGACCCTTGTCTTTTGAATGAACTTTTCGGCCTCCCACAGATTTCAGGCTCACGAGTTCTCTTTGCTGGCGTCCTGAAACGGATTTTCAGCGGTGAATTTTTCAATCTTTTGCTCGTTTTTTTTTCCGGTCGTTTTGCGGTATTTTTTGCCAGCCCAGGATCGAAAAACACTTGAGGAAGATGAACCATGGATGAAAAATTGTCAGAACAACTGGGTTTTTGGGGTCCATACGAAATCAAGGGCATACCTGTGTCACATCGGCAATTTTGGGGGACTTTGAGGCAGGCAGGTTCAACTCTATGGCTGAATCAGCCAGGAATCAATAACTTGCAATACTGGGCCTCACAAGCTGCAAAGAGGCTACAACACATTTCAACTAGCCCCTGGGTTAAGATTTTATGTTGAATGCCAGTCAAACAAAGTTCAATATTTGGGGTACAAACATGTAGTTCACTATATTAAGCCAGAAGAAAAACTATGGCCCCTGCATCCCTGCTTGTGCCATGTCCATTTGCTTCGACGGAATGTGTCGAGCGACAAGTCCAGATTCTCAAAATCCCCCAAAGATTGAGCGACAACTGCTCGAGTTATGGTTTCACCCTCCATTTGCATGCTCCAAAAGGCACGATTCGAAAACAGATCGCGGAGTTTTTGTGTCTGGTGCCACAAAATGGCCGATGTTGGATCAACTTAACACAAATCAACATTGTTGGAGACCCAGGAAGAAAAGCCTAATTCATAAAGTGTATGAAACACACTGAATGGAATGTCAATAGTCAATTTGTGTATGGTTCATTTTTTAATTCTGTTAGCCGCATTGCACTAGGTATATCTAGGTATTCTAAAAAATCTTTGAAGTTTGTCTTCTGCCCATGTCGTATTTTCACTTCTTGATTTCTGGATCCGTGAAGTCTGTCTACATGACAGGGCTCTGCATCCAGGAATTGACTCCCATGAAATACATCCGTATGGACTCTTACATCTGGATGGTGGTTTGGAACATGGCTTTTATTTTTCCATATCTTGGGAATATATAATGATCCCAACTGACGTTCATATTTTTCAGAGGGGTAGGTATACCACCAACCAGTACATGTTTATAAGATATGAATCAGTGAAGCTATGGTTAGTTCATTGACATAGGAACACATAGTTCATTTACAAGCGATAGTTAGTTCATGACTCATGCTGTCACTATTATTTTTATTGACTCCGAAGCCTTCAGTTCGGTCAGTGGTCCATGTTGATCATGTTGGAGGATGGTCATCAATCCATTTTCATACAGGATGGCCCCCCCCTAGTGATAAGTTGGTTTATAACCCCAGCAATATGTATTTATAAGTATCCTACACTATTGTTATTATAGTTACAAACCAACTTAGCTAACGAACTAGGGCCCCATCCTGTTTTTTTTTCGATCCACCCATCGATTACGGATTCACGGGGGTGGATGCCCACCCCACATGACTTTGGAATCTCATCTTTGTGAAAGGTGGATGCCCATCACGTTGCAAAAACACAACCCTTTCTTTATGTTCTTTTTTTTGGGGGGGGAGTGTTAATGGGAGATTCATCCCATTTAGAATGAGATTGGGTAATGATGGGATTTTTCTACCCAGAAACTGAGGGTAAGTGCTGAGACCCAGCATCGACGCGGACGGCTCTTTGGCTCTGAGAGATCTTTTTGGGGTTAGCTAAGTGCTGCCCACAGGTTAGCTAAATTGGTTTGTAACTCTACTTTGCAGGCTTTATCAGTGATCTACATATCTATATATCTATATATATATATATATACACTCATAGAATCATAATATAAGTATACCCGATAGATAGATAGATGGATAGATAGATAGATAGATGGATAGATAGCCAGATGGTTTGCAATGAAACTTCTTGCTGGGAAGCATCACATTCTGCAGGAAGTGGTGATTTTTCGGAAGTCCAACCCCAGCCGAATGAAACCCGGATCACCCCCCCCGTCCGGTCGACCCCTGGGCCACGGAGTGAGTAGTTGTCGCCATGGCAAAATCCCGAGGTGCGCAAAGGAACCGTCTTCTGGAAACATCATGAACCCCCCCAAAGATGTGATTTGGCCGCTCTTCCGGCTCCAAAATTTTGGGCTTGCAGATGTTTTTTCTGGGCACAAAATGTGTGACTTTCCGCCGTTGTGAATCGCTGTGTGAAGCTTTCCGCGAATCACCAGTTACAAAGTGAAGTGATCCTTCTAGATGTTTCTGGTTGGGTAGTTCCATTCACCATAGACGTCAATCAACTGGCTGGTTGATTCATTTGTTTGGAGTGTTTAATTGGATGTCCCACACTGTGGGGCAGCTGATTCCGTTGAGGTCATCGTCTACAATAGGCTGTATATAATTATATATATATAATGTCTTAAAATGTGGCAAACCCAATTTTTATAGACCTCTAATTGGCTATGTATCCCCCACATTTAGATCACCAGCCATCTGTGGAGTCTCCGATCTCGCCATCGAGGTCGTCCTTCTGCTCTCTTGCTGATGCTCTTGGGAGGTGCCGTGGCTGCTGCTGCGCGAAAAGCAAACGACCGAAGCCTGGGAATCATGGTGAATGTATAGGGAAATCATCCCCTTTTATGGCCCCACTATTCAGGCGATGGACCGGTGTCTATCCATTCGGGGGCATGGGCCGGGAAAGGGAAGTTTTTAGTGGCCCAACTCAGGTGAGTGAAATTAAACAAAATTTACCCAGAATGGGATAATCCAGCCATGTTTGACTACCGGAGGCTTAACAGTCGAAGAATGGTGCTGGAACCATAGGGGGATTTGACCAAACACATGTTGATTCGAAAAAACAACCTGGGTGAGCCTTCGCCGTCTAGGATGATAAAGCCTGGCATGGAATGGGCTTCTCAAACTTGCAGCACCATCGGTAAGGGCGTTCACTCCCTGGTGTTTAAGGTGTGGGTCCAGTTCTCGTTTGACCACATTTGGCTCTAGTTGCTAGCCAATCATTTTTTTTGCTGCCCCTCCCAAAAATAGGGATTTTTATTCCACACCCTGAGCTTTTCGCCAACCAGCGTTGCTTCACCTCACCTTGAATTGGCTGCAGAAGAAGATGCTTGCGGCGCATTCTCCACTTGCTCTCGTGGTGTTGTGATACAGAGGTTTGTTTGAATCCATTCTGAGCAGACAGAACCTCTTCCGGCCAAAAAAACGGCTGCTGTCTTTCGCTTGCTTGTTTGCATGTCAGAGCAACTAGAGACAAACGCACTTGAACAGATCGGGATGTAGCATGACGTAGCCAATGTAGCTAGTAGGACTAGCTAAAGCTAACCAGGTAGGAGTCTTGTTGCTTGGTGCAAAAAAGGTACCTTTTTTGGGCGATGTCATGGTTTCCCAGGGATCATCCCAATCCAGGCCTCACTTTCTGCGGCGAGCAGCATGTGAGGAGCCGCCCCCCGGACGACCCGGGACGACCCGAGACGACCCGACTGTGACGAAGTGGGATGATCCAAAAAGCCATGGTTTTCCAATGGCGTTTGGAGCTTGAACCCCCCTTCATTGAGGGGGGGATGTTCGTGGAGACACATTTATTGGCATTATTCGCAAATGATGTTTATGGTTATTTTCATTTTTTTTCCGAAAAAGACAAACACAAAACAACTGTGAGATAGATGGATGGCCTTAGACTTTCGGTTTCCATGGCCTTTTCACGAAATCTTACACCGATGCTGCCCCAGTAAAACTTTGATTGGTTTAGTTTAGTTTTAGCTTTACCCCAAAGACTATAGAAAACTTTGCCATATCTATATATGGTATATAAACTACTGGTACTATATGATTCTATTGACTACTATATAATTCTATGGTTTATAGTTTATGGTACTTAGATGGTATATAGGATACAAATTCGATATATCTATATACCATAAACCATAGAATTCACTGAGTGAACTAAACCAGCTCAGCTATCTCAATCACCACTAAACCACCATTAGATCACATCAAACCACCACTAAGTCACCATTAAATCACTTCGGGCTGCCACCTGGGACTTTGCAGAGGAGACGAGCTGTGCCAAGGGCTGCCTTGCAGGTGCGAAACGATCTGGGATAGGGCGGATTGAGAGAGTTCTTCTCGGGTAAAGATGAAGGTATTTTCTGGTGGTTTCAAACACTATATATATACGTATATATATATTTATCCATATATACACATGTATATAAATAGATAGGTAGATAGGTAGATAGGAAGATAGGTCGCTAGGTCGCTAGGTCCATAGATAGATAGATGGATGGATGGATAGATAGATAGATAGACAATTGTTTGATAGATAGATATTTGTTATAAGCAGAAAGATACGGAGTGATGATAGAAGATGCCTTTCATATTGTTTCTTTATGGTGTTTTCCCATCACCATCCAGATGTCTTTTTTAGAGGGGTAGAGTGGGCATTGGATGTTGGGATGTTCACCTTATGCCTCGTAATGAAGTGTTTTGTTGCCACTTGATCTCTCAATCTTGGTATCCTGGAAGTGATAGGATGCCCTCAGAATGCATTTTATGGTCGCAGCGGTTGAGTGGTCATTTCAGAGAGTTATTGGTTTCTTTTTCACCAGTTCATCAACACCAAACCTGGGGCAAAAACGGAAGAAACCAATGGGAACCTCAGCTTGGAGTCCAATGATTTGGAAAGCCACTGGATTGGGTCAACCGATTGGTCTATTTAGTACAACCGACTGGATAAAGTGAACTATAGCCAGCGAAGGGTTGGAAATGTGTAACCAGTGGAAGTATCAAAAAAAATCAGCCTCAAAGTGGTTGACCCCATGTTGGAGACCTCTTGGGGACGCCAACGATAAGGACCTCACTCGCGAGAAGGTTTCGGAGCTGAAGGCTACTTTCGGCTACACGAAAAAGGGCATGGGATGTATGTTGATATAGTTGGGATAATAATTGGGATTACCATCTGGTTATTTAACATAGCCATGGAAAATCACCATTTTTGATAGGTAAACCATCTATAAATGGGCCATTTTCCATGGCTATGTTAAATAACCAGAGGGTATACTTGAGATAATTTTTGGGATAATCATTGGATATCATTGGGAGATAATATTTTTGGATAATAATAGGGATAATATTGGGAGATAATATTTTTGGGATAATCGTAATAGGGATAAGAGTTTTTTTTGTGGCAGGATATCATTGGATTAGAAGGTGAGGTCCCAGTGATGTGTTTAGATTCAGCCCATGAATAGTTCGCAGCGTCAAGACCGGTTGGAACATCCATTGCCGCCCCTTGATTGTTCTCAGGGGGTTTATACTACCAAGTTTTTTAAAAGGGGAATTGCAGCATGATTCGATCGGAATTTCGGATGCCGTTTCTAGGTCAATTGACATTTGTGCTGCTGGTGAAGTTAGAAGCCCAATTTGGGATAAAGTGGATAAAGCAACTCCAATTGTCTGTTGGTTTTGTAACCAAAATCACAGGGTCCCATGTCTATGGTGAGTTCACTTAAACTAATGGGCGAGTTCGTTTTTTCAAGCCGCGCCCTCGATGGCCGCTGCCAGCGCGCCCAGCGCGCCCCTGCGTGTAGTGATCATCGGTGCTGGCGTGGCGGGGCTCAGCGCAGCGTCGTGCCTGAAAGATGCGAAGTTTTGGAAAAGCAAGGGCCACTTCAACGAAGCTCCAGAGGTTGAGGCGCAACATTTCTTTTTTTAGAGGAACAAAGTATGGGAAGAAGGGTTGATGTTTTGTTTGCCTCCTGGCTGATACTTGGGAATCACCACCCATTACCAACCATTATAATAACTGTCCAACTTACTCGGAATGAGACGTTACTTGGCTGTGTATCGCAGGAACTTCCTGTTTAAATAATCCATTAAAGATGATTAAACTATTTTCAAGAAAACACATTGTACAAGTGGGATATTCAATTACCAGTAGTACTGCACAAGGCGCTGGCGGAAGTTTCAAAAATAGAAAACCTATAGGAGAGGTTGGTTGTTGTGAATCACGGATGGCAGAGCGAATCCACTGATGGACCGACAGGGGCTTGGAGTTGTGTTTTTTGGAGTGGTTGCAATGGTTGCAGTGGTCACCTCACCACAACTGCTGGATGTAGTGTGGTGTAACGCAGTTGTAGTTGTAGTTGTGGTGTAGTGGAGTTGTAGTTGTAGTGTAGTGTAATTAGTGTAGTGTAGCGTAGTGCAATGTAGTGGTAGTTGTAGTTGCAGTTGTAGTTGTAGTGTAATGTAATGTAACTAGTGTAGTGTAGTGCAGTATTGTGTATATAATGTGGTGTAGTTGTAGTTGTATTCGTACTCGTACTTGTAGCGTGCTGCAATGTAATTATTGTAGTGTAGTGTAATGTAGTGTAGTTGTAATTGTAGTTGCAGCTGTGGTAGTAGTAGTAGTAGTAGTAGCAGCAGTAGTAGTAGTAGTAGTAGCAGTAGTAGTAGTAGTCGTAGGAGTAGTAGTAGTAGTAGTAGTAGTAGTCGTCGTAGGAGTAGTAGTAGTAGTCGTAGGAGTAGTAGTAGTAGTAGTAGTAGTAGTAGTAAGTAGTAGTAGCAGCAGTAGTAGTAGTAGCAGCAGCAGTAGTAGTAGTAGTAGCAGTAGTAGTAGTAGTAGTAGTAGTCGTAGGAGTAGTAGTAGTAGTAAGTAGTAGTAGTAGTAGTAAGTAAGTAAGTAAGTAAGAAAGTAAGTAAGTAAGTAAGTAAGTAGTTAAGTAAGTAGTAGTAAGTAAGTAGTAGTAAGTAAGTAGTAGTAAGTAAGTAGTAGTAAGTAAGTAGTAGTAAGTAAGTAGTAGTAAGTAAGTAGTAGTAGTAAGTAAGTAGTAGTAGTAAGTAAGTAGTAGTAGTAAGTAAGTAGTAGTAGTAAGTAAGTAGTAGTAGTAAGTAAGTAGTAGTAGTAAGTAAGTAGTA
>Ga0126342_10005210_pt1 | contig 22582 bp, 15 predicted proteins | sample Cyp1metagenome_FD_92528 | JGI IMG/M metagenome (GOLD analysis project Ga0126342, IMG submission 92528) | Coral microbial communities from Lord Howe Island, Old Settlement Bay, Australia - Cyphastrea 1 metagenome | ecosystem: Host-associated > Invertebrates > Cnidaria > Coral ...
AGATACTATCAAAAAAAAGACAACCATATGACCATATAGTTAAATAACAAAAAAAAAAAAAAAACATGTGGTCTCTGAATCCAGGACCATCAATGCCTCGGCCGTGGCACCGCTCTCGTGCCAATAGCGGACGCTCAGGGACTTGCCTCGGCCCAAGGCCATGAAAAATAGGCGGCTCATCATGAAATAGGGTGGTTTAATATGTCGTGTTCATGGTTAGCATGATATCCAACATGATTTTTAAGCTGATTACAGTGTGTTTTTTTTTGCTTTTTCAAGATGATTTCATGTTAACATAAAATAGGTGTCACCATGTAAAAGAGAGTTTAACACCTCTTTACATGTTTTAACTTCACTATGAAATAGACACGGTGGTGCACCATGGTTGCAGTAGGTCACTTGGTTTAGAACTAGAGCAACCTTCGGCTTCATGGGGCATATATCGAACTAGTTCTCTGGCTGTATAAACCAACTTTTGGCGAGGGGGGTATCACCTTCACGGATTGGTTGAGGGGCTTACCTGCCGATTTTTCCATCCAGTTCCGGAACGGGGTGGGGGGTTACTAAGATTTACTAATCCATCTAGGAACTTTGCATAGTTTGTTTAGAGACAGCGTGCTAATCCCATGTCAACAACATGTCAACATTCACCCCAAGTTGGCATTAATTATGCATACTGCATACCCATCCGGTATCAATATCTCTTAATACTGGGTATAATGAAGATATCATTTAGTATGTCAAACTATAAACTAATATTGATTGATAGGTACCAACAAAGTTACGGCAAATGCCAACTACTATCTTGATATATAACCAACAATATGCTGTGTGGTTTTGTCCAAAAATGGAATATCATGATATAGCCGCTAGAATGCTATTTCAATGGGGAAATGATGGTAATACATTGTAATCGGGGTCCAGAATTCCAATGCTTTTTTTCAAACCATGTATGAAGGATTACTACAATTCACAAATTGGCATATCCTAAACCATTTATAGATGGATTTTCCCGTAAACAAACCATCCAGCTATTGGGGTATCCCCATGACTATGGAAACCATCATGACTTATTCACCCCTAAATCATCCCTTTTCATGACGGATTGTCCAGCCATCCAGCCATCCATTTGGGGTATCGCCATGTGGCAGTGTGTCAAAACCTTGTGCCCCTGGTGAACATCAAAATAGCTGGTAAATGGATGTTCATCCCACTAAAATTGATAGTAATAGGTTTTGACCGACCCCCATGTTTCTGGGACACCCCCAGGGCTGTTGTCCCAGGGCGGCTGCCAAGGTGACCCATGATGGCTTTGCCATTCAACGCCTCGTGGGCTCTCATCGCTTCGTCTTCACTGGACAACTGCCTGGGGGTTTTTGGGGGACCCCCAAGTCATAGGTTTCAATACTTAAACGGTCATCAATGGCTGGTTGGTTGTTGACCTACCCCTCTAAAAAATGATGGACTTCGTCAGTTGGTTTTTTTTGACATTACCAATATATGGACCAATAAAAATAAATGTTCCAAACCACCAATCAATCACAAATGGTCTCATATGAGTCTAATGACTTGGATGATTTGGGATGATTTGGGATTTGGGGGTACCCCATGACTCAGGAAACCTCCACATATGTCATGGTAAGTCTGAACATTTTGGGGAACAACTCGAAATCCCATGGTTCATCATGCGCTGCGTTCCTGTATTTTTTTGTCCTTTGGGGAGTACACCCCAGTTACAAAGACACCCATATATTCAACGTGCTTGGGATGCCGAGAGGCCCGCATTAAATTAATATGCCATATAATCTGCTTGGTGGTTGACCTACCCCTCTGAAAAATATTAGTCAATTGGAAGGATTATCTCATATATTATGGAAAATAAGAAATGTTCCAAACCTCATACACATGTCATATGTCTAGCAAAATTCAACTATCTGATTCAATCTCAGCCTGATAAGTTTGATGAATTCCCTATAAGACACGCGGCAACACATATAGCTTAAGCGTTCATTTCTTTGGGAGGGGGAGGGCCGAGTATTTTTTGCTGAAGGAACCATGAAGCCTGTTTCGCTTGCGGTTTCCAGTGTTGGAATCCGAATTGGAATGACCTGCCTCTCCATCGCCTTCTCCAAGAGTTCAACCGAGGGTACCCTCTGGGAAACCAAAAAATAGCTATAGAAAATAGCCCATGGATAGATTTGATTTACTTATGGAACAATAGTATTTTTTCAAAAGAAAAATGTGTGTTTACCAGAGGGTAAATCTCCAACCCAGCGTTTCGATGAACGCTTCGGCCAAGCTGCACCACGTATGCCATGGATTTCTCCGTCTCCACGCGTCTCATCTCTAGCAAAGAGCCATAGGGTTTGAACCACACTTCGATCACCTGGCTGATTCAACCGATTTGGTGAAGGCACGAACATATATCCTCTAATAACCCCTCAAAAGATAGAAGTGTAAATTGCCACTGAAATACTGATAATCCGTTCAATCAGTTTTCTACGGTATCTGTCTTGTGGGGTTGCTATGTGGCTACCTAGATTCTCCGATTTACCACTGACGGAATCTTTTCCAAGCAGCCATCGAAAGAAAAAACAACATGAAAACAAACCTGGTTAGTGGTTTTAACCATCTTGAAAAATATTAGTCAATGGGAAGGATTATCCCATATATTATGGACAATAAAAAATGTTTGAAACCACCAACAAGAAACAGTCACACATGTCACATGTCCCACTGAAAAAAAAAATCACCCCACCAAGACATGCAGTGCTGCAGCCAGCTGGGGGCCCATGGAATTTCACCAAGGTGCTGATTCCGGAAGATTCGGTGGGTCTTCCAAGCAAAGATATCTGGATAGCCTGGGATGCTCCACAGGCGGAGTTGCTGTCTCCTTGGCATTCGGGGGTGGGCCAGCCCGGCCTGTGGGCAAGGCAAAAATGCCTTTTTTTCAACCGGAAAACATGTCAATTTCATCATCAGTCATAAATGGAATAAGTAATCAGTCATAAATGGAATAAGTAATAAGTGTAGTAATGATCAGCAATATTGAGCGTGAATCAGAAACTTAACACATTTCATCCAACTAGGAATGCTGTGAGTTGATTGGGACCCCTGCCTTCAAGGGAAGCCAGTCGTTTCTCCTTCTCTACTGCAGTGAGGCGTGCAACTAAAATGTAGTTTTACAGTAACTGAAAAAGGCAAACCAGGTGGGTTTATCTGAAAATACAATACCAAAAAATGCAGTTCATCATCCTTATCCATATTCCAAATGGCCTTTGGGGGGGTACTTGTATATCCCATGTTCAAACCCCCCCCAAAAAAAAACACATTTTTTCAACTTGGTGATCAAGTCTGGGATGTTGATGAATCTCCAAGTCTCAGCTTCAAATGCCTCCTTCTTCTTCGAGGCCAGCAGCCGCGCTGCTGCCAGCAGTCGGTTACTATCCACCGCCGCCGATGGCAGACTGGCGCGTTCCACAGGGCCATGCCAGTAGCTGAGGTTCAAAGGGCAGCCTTGAGGCATGGCCGGCATGGATAGGCATGGCTACAATTCATCCTTTCCGCCTGATATCTCCCGCATGGCCCCAAAAATGAACCAATCCAATATACTAAGCCAGGTGTCTAAGATGGGTATTTCATGTTAGGGGGTGATATTGCAAGGAATGGACAGCAAATAAACATAAATAAACATAACTAGTTACGTCGTTTAACTCCAAAATCGGGGATGCAAACCGTGTAGAACAGGCGGACAAAGGGTTGAACTATCAGTAGCTAGAAAGCCTTTTTTGGGCCTAGGGTATGCAAGCACCAAAGATGGAAGTTAGCTTTAAAAAAAACAGTAGCACCATGGTAAAATAAGGGTAAATGTTGGTAAATTCAACCTTATCCGCATCGTTTTGAAACTTTTGCAAACTAAGCTGCTTGGGGTCTCATGACAGGCCGTCAATTTGGAACCTATGTCTTTGCCCTGAGATGGCTATTGATGGCCCATCTACAGCTGGGACCATTTGAACAGGTGGTTTTCCTCTGGTTCAAAAAAAATAGCAATAGTACAAGGTGGTGCCCCTTAATTAGTTATAAGTTGGGCTATGCACCCAACTTATAACCATAAATAGATCACCCATAAACATCCATTAAAGCCTAGTTACCCCTATAAAATCTCTAGTGTTGACCAAATTCCCATGGGGCACTACCTTGTAAGGGCCGCCAATCAATGGCCGGCCGCCTGGGAAATTCCTGCAAGATGTGGTCTTTCCATTGCCGGGTGAGACGTATCACAAGGGCATCCCCGGCCTCGCATGATGGACTTGCCGTTCAGGGCGCTGAAAGCATTGATGGCCTCTTCCTTGCACGACATGTGAACCAGAAAGGCCACGGAGTCATTCTCCTGGCCGATGGCTGGATGGAACAATGGCCCAGAAAGGAAGAACTCTGGAGCCAAGTTAGCCGTTCTATGAAGACATGGGACAACAGGACAACTTCTTTCAACGAGGTCAAACCCAGTTTGGGGGTAGCCTGCACAGAAAGTAGTGAAACATTTGAAAAGTTGTTGTTGTTGTTGTATTACAAAGAAGTTGCGCATACATCTATATATATATATGTCTGTGCGTGCGCATTCCTACACACACATACATATATATATATATATATACTGTAAACATATGTGTATTATGTAAATATGTTATTATTATTATTATTTTTATTTTTTGTTGTTATTATTATGCATTTGTATGTATGCAACTGTATATGCAACTGTATGTAATCTAATGTAATGTGATTTCATTGATTTTTCATGTGATGTACTAGTAATGCACGTAAGTGCCTCCTGGTGAAGGCTCTGCTCCAAAGGCCACATCTCGACCACATGACCGTAGGGTTTGAACCACATCTGCATTACCTTCAGTTGCGGCGCCGGCAAAACAAATTAATAAACATTGGTGGCATGGAATTATGTAGAACAATCAATGAACATATTATATTACAAATACATACAATATATGTACACATAAATGTTCTGTTTCAGCTGCAATCTTTCATATATAACTAGACTCACTAGACATGATTCTGTCAGAGGTGTTTCTGTGACATGGTATGTATGAACATGTCTAAACATCGCAGTTCAAACAGGCCAACTGCCACACAGCACGGATGCCAAAAAATGCCAAGGCACCGAATCTGGCAAACCTTTGGGAGGATCCTTCATGCACAAAAACTCCTCAGACCAGGCTGCACGGTGCCCCGCCATTGCCAATGCTATTTCATGACTGGGTGTTTTTGCACTACATTGGTTATTTTTTAGGTTACCCTCTGGTAATTGAACAGGTTGCTATTGACAATTGCCATTTACAGTTGATTTACCATTAAAAATTGTAATTTTCCAGTTCGCTATGTTAGTTTACCAGAGGGTATCTGAGCGGATAATCCATAGAAGCTGTGAGATTGAAAGCAACGATGCCCAGTCATCAGGTGCATGGCTTCTGAAACATCAATGGCCCGGTACTTCTTTGGATTTGTCTGAGAATAGGGTAACGGTAAATCCACGGAAATTCATGGTCTCCTCAGGAAGTGATTCATCAATGGGTTTGTTTGCAAATGGGAAATCCGCAAATTCAATGCGTTATCATCATTTTCAGAATTTTTTAACGCAATTCTCGCCGTTTTCACACACAACCACCCTGTTAGTTCTATCTTCATATCCCCATTCTAGTGGGTTAAATCCAGATGTTGGTTGGTTCATTCCTATTTGTTGGTTATACATCCCAGCAGCCCATGCAATCCAAGTCGCAGAAGGCTCGTCATCACCCAGTTCTTCCCAGTTCTTGGGTTCGGGGTGAACCTCCTCCACCTGCGCAGGTGATGACAAATCAATGTGTTGCTTCAAATGAAAAAATTGCAGTTGCTTTAGATGCTTTAGATGCTTTAGATGCTTTAGATGCTTTAGATGCTTTTGCACTACCCTCTGGTAAACTAACAGTTTGCTATTGAAAATGGTCATAGAAATAGTGGATTTTCCGCTACAAAATGGTGCTTTTCAATAGCTATGTTTGACATAACCAGAGGGTAAAACACTTCCATGACCAGTCAACCCAGGAATCCCTGGGATTCCCCACCTTCACCGGTTGCATGGCCCATCCCCAAAGGCGAGTGCCTTCGGGGCCATCCCAGTCCTCTTCCTGGGCGACCCGCCATAGAAAGGAGAAAACTACCCATAATGGAGACATGGTTACTAATTATGTGGCATATTGTGGCACATTGATGTTCATGAATTGCTGTTTACATATATGTTTAATATAGCATGTCTCGGTCTATGAGTCAATACCTTTTCCACACCCTAAACCCTAATGTTTCTACCCGGTCTGGATGAACCCCAAAATCACCGAACCCGGCATCTCCCGGCGGCGTGGCACCTCGGCTTTCTTCCATCTTGATCCCATTTCTTGCGGTCGCTCCTTCAACGGCTGGAAGGCAGGCTTTGGCGCTTCATCGATGACGCCGAAGTGAGCGAAATCCTCGTCCTCTTCGCTCCCCTCGCCTCAGACACAAGCAGAAGGCAATCCACTGGCCATGCAACTTCTGTTATTTGGGAAATACACCATGTCGTGATATGTCATACATGATCATATCCTATTGGTGTTCTTGGTTTATATATTTTTGTTTAATCTGATTAAATCACAATTTTCCAATTTCCCATGACATCTAATTTGGCCGTACTCGTTGAGAAAATCCGCATGAAATCACCATGTTCCAATCCCCATGTTCCAATATTCCGTGTCATTTTGGATGATTTCTCCTACCATATAACCGCAGCCTATGGCGAGGTCGCGGTGACCTCGTAAGTGGATTAGTAGGGTAAGAAGGCTTAGTCCAGTTTTTTTTATTTTACTGGGCTCAAGCCATTTGCAATGTGGTGCCCCCCAAAAGTTACCCTCTGGTAATTTAACATAGCTATTGAATATGGCCATTTATTGTGAGTTTTCCCATTAAAAATGGCGATTTTCCATAGTTATGTTAGTTTACCAGAGGGTATGAGCTGGTTTATATTCCCAACTAAAGATATATCATATATCTACCATAAACGAGATGGAATTTGCCTGGTGATGTTTCCCAACTTTGCGAACGAAGGACCTGGGCACCAGCCGGGGGGCACCACATTGTAATATCTATTGGCCTAATTAACGTTAACGGTTAGGTTTGTATCTTTAACCATTATATAGCCATGAAAATCAAGTTAAACCATATATAGCAACCGACCCAACGAAATATTCCACTTCCACCATTTAGTTCGATGTTTTTTTCCAGCTAGAATACCCCCTAAATTATCCGATTGACCATTCTTAACTCATGGTGAAGCCAATATTTGCCAGTATCGACCAAATTATGAACATGTAGTACATTGTTACTAAGTGGATGACAATGACCAATAGGTATTTTTGTAGTCTAATTATCACAGTGACCACTGTTAACGATTATGAACAATTTGATCCCCAAGTAATGTTAGCAAGGCAATAGGCAACCATTGTTAACACGTATTAACCATTGTTATCCATGTTCATTAACCATTGACAATTAACACTCCGTTCCTGCAAGTATGCTTCATAATTGACTCATGGTTAATGGTGAAATATACTTCTTAACCATCATAAACCATCACCATTAACTATATACAGTCACTATTATTAACACTAACCATCATTACTATATAGCTATGCTCACATTAAAACTACTACCATCTTGTTTAACATAGCTATGGAAAATGAAACCCTTGTGGCTGCTGTTTGCCTATATTTACCTATTAAAAAAGGTGTGTTTTCCATAGCTAGGTTAAATTGCCATATATATATAGGATAACCATCATTAACCATCATTAACCATCATTAACCATCATAAAGCATCATTAAACATATGCAGTCACAATTAGTCATTATTATTAACACTAACCATCATTACTATATAGCTATAACCATCATAAAGCATCATGATTATTATTAACCATCATTGGTTTATCATCATTATCATAAATAAACCATCAGGTTATACCATAAACCATCATAATATACGTATAGCTATTAACCAATGATTATTATGAACCATATTAACACTAAGTATCATTATTATCATCATTAGATGGTTCACCACCACCCTGGCCGAAACAAACTTCCGCGCCTTCGTCGATGCCCTCCTGGCCGAACTCCGTCGCCTGCAGGGCCACGAAGACCTTGGAGCCGGCGTAGCGCACCATCATGGAGGGCATCAAGGCCTCAGCAAAAACATGGAAAAATCATGGGAAAACGGTAGGAAAACATAGGACAACATGGGAAAACCATGGGTTTTAATGGCAAGAAAATGATATCAGAAAACGGTAGGAAATGAAGGAACATGATGGGAAAATGATCAGTTGGAGGAAATTCCAGAACATAAAGCAGAAACATGAGGAACAAATTAGACAATTGAGAAGACAGTACTGGGACTATCTAGCTGATGGTTTGCTGATAGGATGCATTTCCAGTCTATCCCCTATGGGTCACATATGGTCAAATCATCCAGTTGAACTGAAGGATTTCAACTCGTCTTATAGTTTCATTCCAGAGATCTTTCTTCATAGACATGTTCTCAGGCTAGACCTGAAAAACTTAAGAAACGGAAAACCCAAAAGCACTGCTTTATATAATCCTTGTTGCACAGCATTGCTTTTCTCCACACTATTCCGTCAATTTGTATTCCTTCCACCTCCTGCCTTGTCAGATGTTCATGACAACTCACACTCCGGACACTCCGTTTCGCTGCTGGATTCCCATGATTGCATAGACCCACAGATTCTAAGCTACACTCCGGTAATCAAACGTGGTAATGACATGTAATGACAATCCACCATTGAGTTCGATGTTTTCCCAGCCAGAATCCTCCATTCATAGGGGATTTCCAAATGCCACGTTTGATTGCTGGAAGGTACCCTATACTAACTATAGGATTAACCATTACTAACCCCTTGTTTTTGCCAGGGCTTCTCAGAGGATTTGCCCCACCACACTGCCCACATCTTCACATTACTAACCCCTGGTGAAGCCAATATTAGCCATTATCAACCATTAACGTCTGAGAAACAAGAATAAACCAACCCCTCAAATCACCATAAATAGGTGGTATACACCATTCCCTGTCATGGGTGGTTTATTATTGTTTTAAAGCCCACCTTAACCATTATCAGTTACGAAGTGAGATCTATCACACCAATGTGAGGCCGAGAAAATGACACCTCTCTCCAGCTGCCGACCGAGGCGCAGAAGAGCTCGACCAATTCAAGGCTTGGATAGTGTTCTGGGCTTCATCGCCTATTTTTTCTCTTGGAATTGAATTGAACATGTAACAATGTATTTCAATATGTATTTCTCCCATGAAATCCATGTTGACATCAGTTGATCAGGTTGTTATGTATATAATTATCTACATATACATATATATGTTATGTGTGTGTTTGTGTATGTATATAAATTTACAGTAACAATATTATTATGAGGTGGTGCAGAAACTGATTGCTATGAACATTAACTATGATGTGTATATAGCCATACTGACCACCAGCTACGATCTTGGGAAAGCCGTTTAGGAAGGTCGGCCACTACGCCAGACAGGCACACCATCCATGTTTGGATCAGCGCCAAGTGAGATCAAACTTACCAAGCAGATCTGAACATACAAGGTGGTGCCCGAAAAAGTTACCCTCTGGTAAACTAACATAGCTATTGAAAATGGCAATTTATAGTGAGTTTTCCCATTAAAAATTGTGATTTTCCATAGCTATGTTAGTTTACCAGAGGGTAGCTAAGTTGGTTTCTGAATGTTTCTGACATTTGCTCTGAGACCCCAAGCCATAAACCATCCCATTCACCAGCCATTTGAAGGTCATTTTACATCATCCCAGTCCTAGGTGTTGTAGCCAATAAAGAATCTCTATTGGGGATGGTCAAATATTGGGCTGTTTACATTACATTGTCTATGCTTATATGTGTTTTTTTCTCGCGCAAATCAATGCACCACAAACATGTACAGTACACATCAGTACAATATGTAAGCACATATAAACATCATTGTATGATTATCCCAATTATATCATATCCCTACATATCCCAATTATATTGTTGGCCAAATCTACATGTTTGCAGGTACTTAGACCCTCCGAGTACCCAACAAGAAAGGTAGAAGTGCCAAAATAATGGGTATATTGTGGTATATTACTCAGTTTTTCTAGGTAGTTTGGAGGGTCTAGGTAGGAATATCAAAAATGACTCACGGGCATAAAAACATACAATATCATATAATAATATACATACATAATCTTAAATAATCTAAGATAATTTACCACAAAAGGTCCAAAACATACGCTTCAAGGCATCCCCATCGCCCGTCTCTCCCTTCGTTTCACCCAGCTGCTACTCGCCATTTGCACCAACGCGCATCGGTCCTCCTCGCCCAGTCGTTGTGGCAAAATGCTGCCTCAGTCGTGTCCGTGAGGTGGCGCGCCATGGACAGCTGCCAAGACATGTTAAACATAGTGACCCCACAAATGCCGAAAAGTGTTTTTCCAAAAAAACATGGTGGGGATTTACGAACTGCGTTTCTTTTTTTGATAAACTTTTTGGGGTACTTTAAACATGATCTACCTGTTTGATTCTTTTTGGGGCTTAAACATATGTTAAAATCATCGAGCGGAATCTCCCTAAAAATTCCTTAAACGGAAATTGTTGGAGATCCTCGGAAATTCCATTGGATCCAAATATTGAAATGCTCATATTGTATCTCAATGTATCTCATATATATATATTGATATGTCCATGGCCAAAACGAGTAAAATCAGTTCACATCCCCTTTGGATTTGCCAAGGGGCGAACTGCCCAAGGCTAATATGAACCGTGTCTATGCCAGGAGGCTCCAAAGCACTTGGCCGTAGCAGTTGAAGAGTGAGGCGATTTGATGCTTCTGAACCTGGAGGACAGCATGAAAACTCGCATCAAACAACATGACTACAGTAATCTCTGGTTTGAAGCAACAGGAAACAAAAAAAAACAAGGAAAACGGTTCCATCAAACATGATCTCAAGTGTGGATCCTCGTCCCGATCCCTTTAGAACATTTGCATCATTCAATTCAGCCCCATTTTGGTTGCAATCAAGTTGCACTCGGACCCCACCCAAAGGATGTGCAGCTGGGTGACCGCGGAAGGGATTCCTCGAACAAAGAGATGATCACAGACTTGGATTCCATTCTTCACCTGTCTGGGTGACCCAAGACCCTGGAGGCTACGAATCCACTGTCAATTTCTCGGATTGTCCTATGTAGATCGATTTAGGACACAACCCTGGCGTTGTTGACTTGAAAATGGGGGTATTGCCAATCCTATCCATGATTATATGCAAATCCATTTAACATGTAGATGCCAAGGCTATCCATGTTTTTTTTTATGTAAATCCATTTAATTAACATTAACTAATGTACAATATTCTCTGGATATCCCGTGGCCTAAACGGTGGCCATGCCGCTGGCCATCCCCCATTGAAGGCCTGGAAGGTAATCATCAAAGTGCGCTCCATCTCGAAACCTTGGCACCGCAGGAATCCTGGTGTTTCCAAGCCTCTGATGGCTACTTGCAGGGCCTTGGTACCTATAAAACATGGAGGTTTAACCAACTGGATTTCAAGAGATATAATCAGGATAACCATGAGATCATAGCTGCTTAGCTGCATTCAACCTTCAGGTGTCAAACGTAGCTGGCTGGGACTGGGAAATTCATCGAACTAAGATATTCAAGCAAGCCATGTGTGAGTACTGCAGGGTAGCAGGGTGCATGGCCAATCTTAGATTCACTGCATCTATCTGCATCTTTGATTGAAAAGCTGGTTACAATAGTACATCCATCCATCTGTAGCAAAAGTGTAAAGTAGTAACCAATCCAAGGATACCCCAATGATCCAATGTCGATTTCATCACATTAGAATGTTGGGCTTAGCGGCGCATTCAAATTCAAACGAAACACAAAAGCACCAGCCACACCAGCCATTTGTTTCCAAATGACCAAATTTTATCGTATTGCCTTAAGTGATTCAAAGCTGGTTTCCTGGGGTTAGCTCGAGGGTTGCCACACCCACCAAACGCATAACTAGCGTGATTGTCTAGCTCTCATGGAGAGCATCGGAATTTCTCTGCAGGAAATTGGGTGCAGGATCCACTATAAAGCAATCCCAAAATAGATAGAAAGGTGGGAAACCAAGACATATGAGATCAATATACATGTGCATATGCATATATAATTAATTATATATATATATTATATATATATATATAAATATCATCTGTGCCAATACATGTTCTGACTTGCACCTGGGCACTCTCATTCAGATTAAGCTAATTCTATTTCAGATAATTTAATGATTTAAGCACAGCATTGGATACCATTGGTAACAATTTCCTCAATGCTGCACAAACATAAACACCTGCATAGGCGTGAGTCAGCATTTGAGCATAGAAGCCAGTTCCCTCTGGAATCACTCCATCCTTACTTGCGCAAACCAAGCGAACATGAAAGACTGGTAAGGTTTTAACCCTCAATCATCTTAACACTCGCTGGAGGATTTTACAGTTCAGTCATGAACACTTTGCTGCAAAAGGCGCTTGAATTCTCTGGAAGGAACAGTGAAAAAAGTGTCGGTGAGCACAGCTTCTGACCATGTGCTTGCCCAGTTCATGGCAGCACGAATGACACTAGCATGACAAAAAAAGCAAGCGTTGCACCATGTATTTGGTAGCTATAGGCAAGTGACAATTTTCACAGCTGACAGCAGCTGACAGTGCACCATATATGAATAGCAAAAGGGATCTATAGGTAAGTCACTTAAATTGCACAGCTGACAATCATGCCATTCCACCAAACAATGATACCGTGAGATACGTCCAGGACTCGTTGTGACACCGTTAACGGTTAAGCCGTCAGGCCCGCTTCAAAACAACAGTCCCATGGCCAGAGTGTGTGTGAAAACAGGGGTGCCTCCAAACTGGCTGACTTGTCGTTATGATTTTTATTACCATCCTGCCATCCGGTAATCAGCTCCATGCCTTGCTGGGACATCCGTCATTTAGCGAACGAAACCTCCATGGTTAGGCCACGGGGATTTTCCAGTACGTTTAAATTGCTGCAGAGTAAATCCATAAGCATCCCAGTTATCCAATTACTGTTGGCCATTATTGTTCCATGACTATAAATGGTTTTTTCCCTATAAACTGCAAGTTTTTGCTGCAGTATAAACTGCCATTGTTTTCTCTCTAAATTCCCTATAAATTGCGATGGTTTTCCCTAGCTATATATATAATTTCCCTATAAATTTGCCATTTTGTGATGGGGAATGCTACCCATTTTGTCAGATCAAGGCTCCAGCTTTTCTCGAGCCACTTTGGCCTCCTCGACACTCGACATCTTCACCTAGGGCCATCGAACTTTGATGTGAACTGCACGGGGGATTGGCTAATTATATTTATCTCTCTCTCTCTCTCTGTATATTTATTTACATATTTATATATTTTTATTTATCTATTTATTTATTTATCCCAATCATTACCAGATATCTAAAAGTGTTTGAACCATCCTATAGGCTGGATATCAATGAATCTATGGTAAACTTATGTAAATATATGACGTAATGACTAGTTTTATGGCACTCTGCATGTCCAAATCCAAAGAAATCTCCAGGCACCGAGGAACCAGGGCGGCACATCTGGAGGCCATAGCCTGATCCTCGCGGCAAAATCATCCCGTCACTTGCTGGATTGATAGCAACCCACCCCCGAAAAAATGGAACCTGGTGGAGTCTTTAAATCTAAAATAATCACGAATCATACTTATATGGTGGTTTCCTAAAATAGGGGTATCCCAAATCATCCAAAATTGGATCAATTTTAGTATTGATGCCCATTATTGCCCATTATTTTGGGGTACATCCATTTTAGTAAACCTCCATATATAAAGATCATAAAGAAAATTCTATAGCTTTCTTCCGCATCGTTTTGGGAGTTGATATGATGTATAAAAGGAATTTCCTCCAGGCCGTCATGGGGTTTCACCAGCCGAAATGGGAATGTTTCACCATCAAGAATGGTGGGTTCAACCTTTTAACCAATGAACAATGGATTTAGGGGATCAAAGGGTCAATTACACCGCAGGGGTGTGCAGTAGAATTTCATCAAAACCCCCTAGTTTTTTATGATTGGGCTTGGAAGTACCTTTGAAGATTAGGAACCGGCAATTTTGGCAAACTACCTCTACTTCGATAAATACGTTGGTCTTCTCTTTAAATACAAGCATGCCTGTGTATATATCTATATTGTATATGTATATATATATATATCGTTTAACATTTATAATTTACAAATAAGATTTAAAAAAGTACATACATATTCTACATGTGCACGAATCATTATACACAATCAAAACCAAATGGTACTGTATGTTACCTGATTGGCTCTTCTACATTGTTGACGCTCGACATATGCTTGCCGGCTTCTGGGTTTCGTAACAGCAATGTACACCTGATTGTCTAATTTATTATCTTGAGTGCACTGTCCCGCTCATATCTCAAGAAAAACGATGCCGCTGGCCACATGATTCTAACTCACAGCCTGCAATGTTGGGTGGTTGTCTCAACATTACCCCAAGAATCTACAGTAGATTACTGTACAGTGTTTTTCACCATTGCCACCCAAAAAAATCTGCAATTTCTGGATATTTCTGGTATCCGAAATCTTGAGACGAAGCATGGATATCCCATGGTTCATTGCTTAAAACCCTATGGTTCAATCATCTTCAATCCCTACTTTGGGTTTGTCCCATGGACTATCTACTGGTGTATCATCATCTTACCTGCTATTTGGATTGCCATTTGGAGGTATATCGGTATATAACCCAATTTCAGACACACCTAGATCTAGATATCAACTTGCTTATGTATCATATAAGTATAATTACCAAGAATTATACCCCCATTTACCTTTGTAAGCCCACATGTTGACTACAAATAGATTACAAATTCCTGAAGAGTCCCCCTTACGAATCAGTCTCCTGGGGAAGGAAACGGATCTCTTCCACCTTGCCAGCGCGACCGAAACACCTCTGAAGCGTTGATTCCTGGCGGGAAATTGCCCTGAAAAATGACCAAGTCTTCCATACCCGTACCCAGATGGGCCACAGGATTAGCCTAACTGTTTTGTAAGTGGGGTATATATAAGTATAAGCCAAAAAACAACTGTAAATCATTGACTAGTTGACTAGTTGACTAACTCCATGACCCATCTAAGTATATCTAAGATTTATCTAAGTATGCTCACTGTATATCTGTATGGACTATTTACCCCACATTTGGGGCAATTTGGGGGGAATGTTGGTAAATATTCCATACATGGAGCATTGGGGATATAATTCCCCAAATAGTAGATTTACCAATAGCAAAATGGCCAACAAAAACATACAAAAACAAACACCTTCAGCCTTCAGCAACGACTTTTCTTCAGATTTTCATGGAATTTGGTTCTCTCCTGAGGTCTTGGCCAGTCTTGGATTTCCGAGGCCCATAACATGCACCCCATGTACCACTCCCACCATGTTCGGCATGATCCAAACCTGTCCTCGATCCCTTGCAAGAGACCCGTGACATGCAGGTATTGGCTGGAGTCTGGTTCGGGCTCGGCTGTCCGGGCCCATCCTTCCTCAAACACACCTGGTGGCGCGTTTCAAACTTGGATTGTGGAAGGTGGGTCCCTTCCTTGCCTGTACCATTGGCAATTACAGCAAATCGCAGCCGGAATCATATTGAATCGTATTTCATAATTGAGTCGGTATATCGCCACATACTCGTGGATGCATGAAAATCCGACACCAATTGGTAGATGGTTTGTCCATGTTTGTCTCATCATAATCCCACTTCATTATTTACAGTGTTTCATAGTTAGTTACCAATAGTTACCAACTGGTGCAGGACTTGGCCCATCCACAGCCACAATAATACATGTTTTTGCTTAGCGGCTCGCGTTGCCATCAAAATCTTCTTCACTGATGTGATCACATCCCTCCACCCTTTTGGGGATCCTCCACCGGCCACCCCAACCCCCCCAGAAAAGAGAAATCACATTTTTGGTTGTCATAGCTATTGGAAATCACCAATTCTATAGGTAGATAATCCCTTCCCTCTATTACTAACCCCCCCAAATAATAAAGACTAGGGTCTGTCTCCAATTTTGGAAAATTTGAGGTTGGCCAATTTGATTTTGAATTGATCCCCTTTAGAAAACAATTTAAACATGAAGCTACCATTTTAGGGTTACCCCCTAATAATAAAAACTAGTCAACCCCAGGGTGTTTTTTATTAGGGTCCGTCTTTTAAGGTCGAAAAAAATGTATTTTATATTAAGGTTTTTAATTTAATATTAGGGGAAAGCTGCGACATCCAGTGTTTAGCAACATTTTAATTAGATGCTGTTAAACGGAAATCTAATTAATCGATTTTGAAATAGAACAAAATAGTTGTTTATATTAGGGTTTTAAATTGAGTAATAGGGGGAAGCTTCGAAATCCAATGTGTGGCAATATTTTAACTAGATTTTAAAAAGAAGTTTAATCATTTTTTCAAAAAAACAAAATAGTTGTTTATATTAGGGTTTTAAATTTAGTATTACGGGGAAGCTTCGAAATCCAATTTTTGGTGTTTTTTCTTTTAAATTAGATGTTAAAGGAAATCTAATCGATTTTGAAATAGAAAAACCACGAATTTATATTAGGGTTTTAAATTTAGTATTAAGGGGAAGCTTCGCACCCTATTTCTTTTTTTAAAAACTATGTATAATACGAGTTATAAAGACTAGCTGAGGTGTTTATTATTTGGGGGGGGCGTTTAGTATTAGGGGGAGGGATTAATCATAAATCATTGAATCATCTATAAGCAGTCCATTTTCAATAGCAAACTGCTAAATAACCAAAGGCCAACAAGGCAAATGAGCCACCCTTGTCCAGGCCTGGATTAAACTCTTCTCCCTCAATCTCCGTAGCTGCTGTGGATGCCTCTTGCGCTGCTGTGACAATGTGTTGCAACTCTGCAGCTCGTTCTTGCCTGGAAACTGGAGGCGCTAGCCGCCAGGGGTGATGAAAACTCGGTATGTATGAGTGCAGAATTGTGGGGGATGTTTTTTCGGGTCAGTTTGGGGATTTCTTTTCGGATTCCTGGTTGCCTTATATTTGTACACAGCTTTTAGCATATTAAACACTTCATTTTGAAGGGTATTTGCTTGATTTTGGAGCTAAAACTAGCCAAATTACGTAAAGTGTTCACCATGTTCTTCTCATTTTGTGTGGTATTTGCAACATTTGGAAGCTAGAGAACTTAATATTGCATGGTATATGCAGCACTTAGGGGCTAGAGGCTACCGACCTGAGAGGAACTTTCTTCTTGTTGTTGTTAACGTGGTAGCGTGGGGTCTTAACCCCCATTTCTTCATGGTGAACTCCAACAAAAACATCTCCACTCCGAGGCACAGTTTCTCCTTGGTCTCTTGACACTTCGCCTGCAGCAATTTCCGCAGAGCTTCCACGCTCTGGGCTTCACCTGAGACGCTTCATCCGTGGCATCTAAGGGCCAGAAAAAATGGTGCATTTGAAGACATCGAACATTGGGATTAAATTTGATTAACTGATTAATAACTATTAAAAAAAACGGCACCCCTACGGTATATAAGTGAAATGAGGTTAAGTGTCAAAACTTGAGATTAAAACACAACACACGTGTGGATTGAACTTACACATGGGCCTTGCATGAAATTCAACGCTTCACCGAGAATTGTTCTGATCATCAAACATTGGGATTGTGATCATCAAAAATGGTGGCTTACCCTTCAAACTAACATCGATACAAAGAATTCACCATTTTAATCAATTTTATAAATCCTCTGTGAAGCGGAATCCATGGACTTTCCATCTCTACAGAATCAATATATTAAATTACCCCCGGGTAGAATTAGTATGAATCAATATGAATTAATTAGTATGAATTAGTATGATATGATATGATGCATGCAGCTGGGGAAAACTTTCTGGACGTAGTCCCTGAGACCCTAAGAAAGAAAAACAACACATACATAGTCTCCGCCACACAGGTTAGCCCGATTTGCTGGTTGGTTGCCTCATGTGCTCATTCAAATGGCAACATAATGGGATTGTCTCAACAATTAGGTGCCCCTTAATATCCCCAATTCCACTGGTTCATCATAAGTTGCCCTATCAAAATGGCCTGTTGAGGGTACATTCATTCCATGCTTGACAAACCTATATTGGAATCAAATTTACCCTCTGGTTATTTAAGGTAACGGTGGAACATCATATATGTTCTAAGTTCAGTAAACCATCATCAATTGTATAGTTTGTATATTTATATCATCTATTTCTATGGGCCATTTTTTTCCATAACAAACTGCTAAGTACATTATATACAGACACAAATTCATGAATATAGATCCAGACAAGCTGTCATATATGTATCTAAAACTGCAAAAAGTAACTATAGAGTGCCTCTAAGGGTATCAATTTGGGCCTCACCAAAACATACCAAGACACTGAAGCTTTCACTTAGGACATCCATCTCTTGGATCGTCATCTCCAGCTGCTTCGCAGCAACTCTGCTTGCTACCTCTGCGCGGCGGCACGATGAAGTTTTTGAAAACATCGGCGGCTGGGATACCCTGTAAATTAACAGTTCGACCCTGGTAGTTGTTGGGGTTGGAAGATTAATGAAACCACTAAAAATGGGTGATTTTCAGGGTCAACAAGTTAATTTACCAAAGGGTAACATCTGGAACCAACTCAGGTTCTACTCCAACCCTAAAGAGTGCCTGGAAAATATATGAAAATATGTATGTTTATGAAGGCCATTCTTGATGTTGTTGTCTACTAAGTAGAAAATATAGACCCAGAAACTCAAAGCTTTCGGGCTCAAACTTGGCAACGCCCGTGCTTGGAAAATGTCCTGCATGAACCGTCACAGTTCGCCATGGAAAGATCCACCAATTTTTAGTAGGTAAACCATCTATGGGCCATCTATACCATGGCGATGTTAGTCATAACCAGGGGGTCATGTTTGTTTCATCGATATTGGGAAGCGTCTAAAGTTGTGATTTTTTTTGGATTCTCAGTGTCTTGGACCCAGCCTGCACAAATCAAACGTGACAACGAGGATTTCTCGGCCATCTAAAACAAATACCCATAGGATCCATGTATGGTATATATGCTAACATTTGGGGTATATGGATGGTAAATGTTGCCATATATAGCATACATGGATCCTATGGAATATACAATATCTGCAGGGTATGATATCAGATCCGAAACTGCAGCCATGTCCTGCAGTTGCTTAAGATACCCCCCAAAAAATTAAACAAATTCCCTTAACAGCCCCCAAATACTGGATGTCAAAACCCATAGGATCCATGTATGCTACAAATGGTAACATTTACCATATTTTACCATCAATATACCCCCTTTATGTTAGCATATATACCAGCACCATGGATCCGTCATGGGAAATGAAAAAATCACCATCCAAATCTGGGTAAATTATAATATTTCACTAACTTGAATTAAGGTCATTTGGGGATGATTTCCCTTACTAACCATGATTTCCAGTGAGGTCGTAGTGAGGTCATTATAATTTACCCAGATCCAAATCCGTTTGAAAAAACCACCCGGCTCCAGTGCCCAGTTGCCAAGGGCATCAAGGTGCCCATATTACTTCGAACTTCTCGTCGCAGGGCAGGCACCGAGCGTGCGCAACGCCACTCTTTGACGGTGGACGCGTAGTTGAAGCTGCCAGGGTCCTGGCGCATCAGCGACTCATGGCAGGGATGGAAAAATGGGGGGCTGGGTAGGGATTCCCGGATCATTTTATATTGTATAGATTTAAATATAGTGTCTTGTGAATCTTCTGGTTTGATCATTGGTTTAATCATCCCAGGAAGGAACACGACAGGCTCCTTCAATCGTCTCAGAATGTCTCAGAGATGGACAATGCAAAAAGGCCATAAGTAGCCAGCATATTGAGACCCTCCAAGTAGCTAGACAAATTTGTTATCATACACATTGTTTGTGATGTTTGCATTTTTTAAGGGGCATTTGGCATTTGGTCTAAGTATGTTCTATTATGAGAACCCATCATTCAAAGATATTAAAAGATACTAACATATAACAGGTAGAGCAGAGTTGCTCCAACCTTCAAATCTCAGTCCTTGTATCTGGCAATTGCATCATCCACCAGGGAAAACACCTCCCGAGTTCGGGCCCGAAGATCCTGAATTTCGGTGGGCGGCATGACATGAAATGAATACTGCCATGCCAAGCAACAACGCAAACAATTTGAAGCTTGCGGCCTATCACCACCAACAATGAAGAACAACCATTCAAAATCATTCAAAACAACTGCAACCAACAAAAACACACAAAAAAAAAACAGCAAAGCGACACCCACCGACCAGCAGCAACACCGCAACACTACCGCAAGCAGCTGGGACGTCAAGTTTCCCGTGTGGCAGTGATCTTGCGAAACATGGGGGACATGCCCAGTGCAGCGACCTCTAGCTCATATCCTTGGCTGCGGCCCCAGATGCAAAACGCATGGTATGCAACCGAGGATCTTCAAGGACATCAGCTAGACCCACCAAAAGATCAACTGTAATCAACTGTAAGAGTTTGGGAGAGTGTGGAAGCTTGAGACGTATGGACCTGGTACAAGAAGTAGAGATAGAGATTTGGGATTAGAGAATAGAGCCGCTTGACCAACCGCATTGGCTATTGTAAGACCATGGTAGAGCATTGCGCTGCAAGCTATGATTACACCATTAATAAGTAGCCTGACCCATAGGATCCATGTATGCTATATATGGTAACATTTACCATATTTTACCATCAATATACCCCAAATGCTAGCATATATACCATACATGGATCCTATGGGTGATAGATTGAATCAGCAGCGTGCTGCTCGTGACAAGCAGCTTGATACCATGATGGACTTCCGTAGGATTTCTGCGCCCTGCATGGCTTCAAATTCACATCTGCAGAATCCACGGCAAATGATGTAAGCCGTCCCGTCCTCAACCAAACGCCGCGTGGTTTTGTTTAAACCCCAAGGTCACCTACGACCTACGAAATCATGGCACCCTGGTGAAGACAATAAAAGTTTGGATATCCAGGATATTGATGTTCATCCCCAAAAAGTATGGTATGAGGCTATAGGTGTTGTTGGACTCGTCCCCATATCGGAAACAGGGTAAGTTTATTGACTTCATATTACTTGGGGAGCAGCCCGCAGCAGTTTCTAGATGCACAAATCAGCTGCTCAACCGCTGGATTTGGGGATAATATAACAGCAAAACAACAAAACATGCCATAGTTATCAATAATCATGTAATGATTGTATCCCATGATGATAATGCGTATATATATATAATTATATATATATGGATATATTCTATAATGGATTCATGAATTCATATCTATATCAACAATTTTTCTAGATGATGTTCCCTTTAAAATCCCCATGTTTTAGCGAATCCCAGCGACGCTCTGATGGGACTTCCCGGACTTGAAGAGCACCATGACCTCGAAGAGTCGATCGATCATGGCCAGCACTTGGCAGACGCAGTCGAAGTACCAATCCACGTTGCCATCTTTGCCTGGAAATCGCGGAACGCTTGCAACGATTTAAAACATTCACTGGCTTGGTTTAAGGGAAAATTTACAGGAAACCATGGTTTTTACCATCAAATTGGTTGGGTTTTCCTGTAAATTTTCCCATCATCCAATTCTATGAAAAACATGATATATGGCGCCTAATATGAATCCATATGACATATGGGATTCCGCCATGGGATTCCAGAAATATGGTGAGAGTGATTCATAGTGGAAATAAATATGGTGAACAATATTAGCACAACTACGACAATAGCGATTCATAGTGGAATGGTCAATATGGTGAATACTGATATGGGGATTTCCATGAATGGCGCCTTCAGATGGAAAAAAAAAAACGGAACAAATGACCAAGGAAATCCCATGGGGGGAACCCAATGGCTGGATGGTAATGGAAAATCCTATTAAATCAAATGGATGATTTGGGGGTACCCCCATCTCAGGCAAACCTCCATACAACGAAATGATTCATGATGGATTTATGATATTGATATGTTGTTTTGTTGCTTGAACACATGCTGCATGTGTTACAGTGTCTCTAACTATCTCTTTATAGGTGTGTTCAAGTTGGCATTGTCTTGAAATGGCAAATATCTCAACTTATGGCACTTTTACTAGGACAAAACATATGATAAAGTGTGGGGTTGAGTGCTACCCTATCTTCAAACAAATACCTACTACATATTCATACTCTTATATATATATGGTTGTTGATCAAAATTCCTTTATCCCGGAACGGCCATTCTTCGCGAATAAAAATTTTACTTTCGCGAAACTTTCGCGAACTCCATGTTTATCTTTCGCGGGGCCCATGTTG
>Ga0126342_10005211_pt1 | contig 22580 bp, 15 predicted proteins | sample Cyp1metagenome_FD_92528 | JGI IMG/M metagenome (GOLD analysis project Ga0126342, IMG submission 92528) | Coral microbial communities from Lord Howe Island, Old Settlement Bay, Australia - Cyphastrea 1 metagenome | ecosystem: Host-associated > Invertebrates > Cnidaria > Coral ...
CTTGGTGGCTCATCCCACTTAGTAAGTGGGTTATAACCCCAGTTATAAATGGGATAAGTAGGGTTAATCCACTTATAATTGGGGTTATAACCCACTTACTAAGTGGGATGAGCCACCAAGTAAACGTTATCGTTCCATAGATGGAGCAATTGATCATCCAGTTCTATGGACAATCCCCAGAGAATTCGGATTGGATGGTCGGGTTTTTACCCCAAAAGTACTGGAGCAAAGAAGTCCAAGAAGTTCGGCTTTTCTATCTTGAGATACTCAAAACAATACACCAACATGTGAGCAATCTTGAAAACCCTAGGTTCACGGAAAGGACTCCACAATTTTGGGAAGGTCCCATCGCTTACCGTGTGTTTTTAACAATTTCCATCAATTTCCATAAACCAATGTCCGTCCAATACATATTTAGTATTGCCGGGGTTTTTGCGGTGGCTCATGTGGGAACACCACACCACACCAGATCATATCCCGAAAGGAAACCATGCCCGTTTTCCGTCGTTCTGTTCGTTTTTATCTGTTTACGAAAGGGTAACGGTCAAAACAACAACATAGAATCTGGGACGTCACCAACTGAATGCGGATTTTGACGCTGTTGTGGATTACGGATTGGTGATTGGGTTATCTTTCACCCACTAAGAGTGGATATCAAGGATAGGAGGGGGGCAAAACCAAAACTGCGATACTGCCCGTGTAAAGGGGCATAATCCAAGCTATAGTCAAAACAATGCGGATTCCTGGGCAGCACCTGGATACAGTAGTATATCAACCCATTTTAGAATTTTCAGTCCATGTCTTTGCACTTGCAAGATGGCAACACCACGAAGATTCTCAAACATCACGCCAAGCCCCATTGTGGGCAGTGTTGAAATATGCTAAATAATCACCATGTTTAAGAACGGTAAACCATCTATTTCTATGGGCCATCTATACCATGGCTATGTTAAATGCTTGTTGTTTGATCGAAAACCTGAACCCAACCGGCTCAATGGCTCCGTACCCTCTGGTTATGACTAACAGTTCGCCATGGTTTTTCGATGTCGATGGCCCATAGAAATAGATGGTTTACCTATCAAAAATGGTGGATCTTTCCATGGCTATGTTAGTCATAACCAGATGGTATTTCTTGTCAAAAGGTATCCTCAAGCTGCAAATGTTTGTCCCAACGCTTGGACAATCTTGGAGCATTCTTGCTGTGCATGAAACATGCTGTTTACTGTCCTGCTCAGCCAGGACGATTCAAATGACATGGGACCAAGGGGTCAGTCCACAGCATTTCCAAACTTGATGTGACAACTGATATGTCTCCAGTTAGAGACATATCAGCTGTCACACTGATAAGAACAGATACTACACCATTCCAGTGACATCACGACATGAGGTCATGATCAAATGCCTCCAGAGTGTTTCAATCTGCTGCCGGCCAATGTGGTTGGTTGTATCTCCCATTATATATATATATATATATCTATCTATATCCATCCCTATTAAATCCCATTACTGTTGATGATTTGAGAAATACCCTCTGGTAAACTAACATAACTATGGAAAATCACCATTTTTACTGGGTAAATAACAACAATGCTAGGAACATGTGCATGTTCAATAGCAAAACATGCCAAATTACCGGGTAAATCTCCATTAAAACTGCAGCCCCAAGTATTACATCAAACCTCCCATCCGCGTTCCAAGGGGCGGAATAAGGCCGTGATCCCAGAAGCCAGTCATGGTGGTGAGGTGTCGCTCGTGCACCAGTTTGATCCTGCGAACCCCAGTTCCCAATTGATAGCAAAGTTGGCATAACTAGGTTGTACTAAGCCCCTAGAAAAAAATAGAAAAGGTTCAATTCATATCAATTTATGTCCATTTATCATATCATTCATCACTATTTTAGTGCGAGTTGGAATTTCTATCTTGCTCGAGGTTACTATAACATACTATATAACTATTTTATGGATGTCTATTGTAAATAATATATATAATATATAAATATATACACGTATATATATATATATATCGAACTAGCTCACGGGGTGTATAAACCGACAAACATCTCTTTTCCTCACCGGGCATTTGACCATCCTCCAGAAGATGGACAGTAAGTTATCATCATGGACAGTCATCAAGTTATAAAACATGCTCACTATAATAGTGGTCGATGATCATCACAATCATAATTCCAACATTTTTTCAACTGCGAAAAAGTTGCATAGAGCGTTGATCATGTTGTATCTAGCATACAGCGTTCATACCTGTCCAACTGTGCTGTTTGTGGAACCACGATCTCACCATACCTGACCAATGGCTCCACAAACATCGCCCATGGCCTGATGTATCAATAGAAAAAAAACAATGGGACGGAAAATCCATGTAGAATCACGGGTTGAGAAGATTTAAATGGGAACTATATCTATATCTATATCATATATCTATGTATCTATGTATCTATCTATCTATCTATCTATCTATATATATATATATTATGTAAGGCCTTCAGTGAATCCCCCATTATTGGACCAGGTCTCAAGTGAGTCCCCAGTTGCCCCCCTGTCTTGATCTTCGTTTGTTGTTCCACCTTTTCTCGGCGCCTTTGCTCGGCCAATCTGACCTTAGCCAATGCACCGAAAGGAGCGAAGTCCACGCGCCATACCATGGGGATACCCATGGGGATACACAAGATCTTGATGGGATCTAACGATTGTGAAAACTCGTGTATGAAAACTGACGATTTAACATATTTAACATGATTTAACTATTTAACCAACGATGGATTTTTTTTGCTTTGGCTAACTTCAAAATGAGGATATGACAGGATATCCCCGGACATCCCATGATGGATTGAAAATGATGGATTTCATGATGGATTTCACACGATTTCGGACTCTGGAAATGTCCCAGATTTCTGGAGACCCAAAAAAAAACCCGGGCCCAAAAACTGGTTCCAAACATGTCCAAATGTCTCAATGTCTTGGCCGTTTCATGTTTCCCCAAGCGCTTGCTGGACCTTGTACCATAAATGGAGGTTTCGTTCGCTGGGAAAATCATCTATTTCTATGGGCCATCTATACCATGGCTATGTTAGTCATAACCAGATGGTAAATTGTTTTTTTTTTACAATGTGCCTTTAGATATGCTATTTCATTCTACGATGTTTTAAATAGCATCAAGTAACCATATAATATATATATAGCAACCCCCCAAGAGATAGGAAAGAGAAGTCCTACGAAGAAAATAGTAAATTGAACCTTTTCATACCTTTTCTATCTGGTGATTTCGACACAGAAACTCATTGCTTGAACATGCGAGTAGGAACAATGGGAGATGCCTATGTAGGAACAATGGAGGACCTAAACAGCGATTTTCTGTATCGGTGGACCGTCAGCCAACTCGAGGTGCAAACTTGGCACTTCCTAATCTGGCTGGTGGTTGACCTACCCCTCTCAAAAATATGTTCATCAGTTGGGGTTATTATTCCCAATATATGGAAAAAAAACTGTTCCGAACCACCAAGCAATAATGATTCTCAAGTCAAAAACTGTGAATGGCTTTGAACACCCATTAAAAAACCATCCATGTTGATGCGAAAACCAGGGTACCACTGTGATCAGCCGTCTCATCAGATATCTACAGGAAACCATGGTCAATCTCTTCGACGAGGTGCTCGGACGTGCATGCCAAATGCTAAAATAGCCATTGTTCCAAAACGCAATCATAAATGAGGAAAACTCAAGGTATATATATATATATATATGTATTATACTATATATATATACTATACTGTATAATATATATATTATATTAATATATATATATATATTACAATAATATATATATATTACATTAATATATATATATATATTACATTAATGTATATATATATTACATTAATATATAATATCATATCACATGATTGTATAGATAGTATGCACATACAACATACTGATGAACGCCGCTTACTGCCTGAGATGCACATCCATGGTCAGGAAACACATTTTTCTTTACACAGGGGAGATAAACAAATTTGACGAATCACCCGTTGGCTTGAATATTGGTTTGGTCAGAATTTCGGCAGTGAATGTGACAGGTTTTTTCAGAATCATCAGCCATCATTCACCAGTATTAAACAATCATGTACCATTATTATCCATGATTCACCACTACGAGTACTTAACCCTTGTTAACAATTATTCATAATTAATTAGCCACTAATTAACCATTGTAGACCATGGTTAACCATCATTCACCATTTATTAACCATTAAACCAACCATTCATTAACCATTATCAACCATTATTAGTAATTACATCACCGTTCTGAAAACTATATATATATATTCTATAATTAGTAATTACATCACCGTTCTTAAGTCTATATACATACACATATATTATATACTTATATATAATTCTATGTATATATATATGTATATATTATATATATACAACTACATACACATATAATATGGTAATCATACACATGATATAACTCTATATACACTCTATGTATATGATTACCATAGCGGGTCCCTTTTTTTTAACGCCAGGACACGTCTCGATCACAGCGATCCACCATCCTGGGATTGACCTCCTCGGACAGAACGGCTCGCCCCAATCGCTGGTTTTGGTTAGGGGAAAATCCCATGGAAAAACCCATCTACAATGTGGGGCCCCCTAGTTATAAGTTGGTTTAGATTCTCCCCAATAACTATAGTTATTTGCGTACCATAAACCATAGCTATTGGAGTTATAAACCAACTTAGCTATCTAGGGGGCCCCACTTTGTAGAAATGGATAAATGGATGGTTTAGCCATGTTTAATACGTTGAATAACTATGGAAAACTCACATATAACGGAAAGGAACATCACCATGTTGAATGGGAAAATCCATCTATCAATGGATGAGAACTGGGGGTACCTCTATTTTAGGAAACCCTCATGTGTACATATATATATATATGTTCCAGGTTCTGTGTTCCCCCTCTCCCACCCATGGTCATGGTATCACATGGTATCTGTCCCCCCAACCTTTCCGTGGGAGTGGGTTGGGGTGGGAAGGGGGCTGCATATGCTGTATGGGGAAATATATAATAATAGCTGGTGCATCCAAACAAGTGGTACATAGGTGTTGTATATATATATATGGTAGTATGTATGTAGTACATAAGTAGTGTCTATCTATTTGTAACCGCGTTGTATAGGTAGTATATAGGCAGTTTAAGGTAGTAAATATGTAATTCATATAGAAATATAGGTAGCAAGTACATGAAATATATGTACTATACATACATATACATATGCACACATACATGTATGTATCTATCATTAGTATGAGGTATCTCTAGGTAGTGTATGTCGTTGACCACTCCCCTCAGGTGTGGGGGGTGGGGGGATGGGGGGTTGATGCAGCTTATCAGGCGTGTATGAGTAGGACTCAGGTAGTACTGTATATGGTAGTATATAGGTGCGCCATGATAGGCTGCATACAGGCATGCAATGGGTAATATATAAATGTAAGGTAGGATTGCATATGAGTAGTATATAGATACGGTATTGGTCGCATATAAGTGGAAAAGAAATACATAGATGTATATACTTAATATGTAGACAGCATGCAGGTAGTACATAATTAGTACTGAGGAATTTTGCAGGAAGTATACGGCTCTCAATTGCTGTAAATATGCTGTAAATATGCTCTAAATAGCACGCAAATGGGATATTTTTTTGCGGGAAGAGGGGGTACCATACCATTGGGGAGGAGGGGGGGGCTACCGAACCGGGAACCGGGAACACATGTATATTTATATATACAATTATATATATATATATATACACGTATATATATATATATACTATGCATATTGAATTGTATTGAGTTGATGACATTGATGGAAACTAACCCATGGTTTGACACACATGTTGCTTCATGATTCTATCATCAAGGGATGGTCTCGGACGAAATTGTGGAGACACTATGGACCTGATAGACAAAAAAACACCAGCTATGTTCCAATTCTGCAAGTGTAACATGTTCCAAACTCGTTTCATGTGTGTTTCATGTCCGTGAATCAACTCTTGGATTGCTCAATATTCGCTACTACAGATTTTCCCGGTGAATTTTCAAGTGGGAACTTGCAACCCCCAATGAACCCTAGATTCTGGACCTGCCTGTCCGAACGAAGAAGAGAAGCGACACTGGGGGACAGAGTGAGGCAAAAAAAAACATCCAACCCATCTTAGGATGAAACATGATGAAGCATTGAAATATCAAACTTATCCAAACATTAAACCCATAATGGCCTAGATTCAAAAAGGTAAGCTACAGACCCTGGGTCTCCGTGGTAGCATGCACCACTGCCAAGCACAAATTCCCAGGCGCCTTTGGATCAGGCTGCCTCAAAATTTCGCTTCGCGCATCCTGTGGGCGAAGCGAAGGTGAGTATGTCGAAAGAATGGACATCATTTTATTTCGGATTTTCATATCATTCATGGATTTTACCCCTGGGATTCCATCATACATTCTATAAGCCATCCATTTTATGGAACACCCCTTAAATATCCTTCAATGGCGACTGGAGATCTAATCCGCCGGCAACTCTTGTGTCCTCCCGGATGTACATCAGCATGTACCTATGGCGGCGAAGTGAGCGACCAAGCGTTTTTTTTGAAGGAAAAACGTGGAACAACCATTAAAAACCGGAAAAAACATCATGTCATCACGCGGTTCATCAATAATTTTAGGAATTGTCCATAGTTTTCCCCACATTTTCCCAATAAAATTATAAGATACTGGATCATACTGGGATGGGTATCACACGTTTTAAGTTCCGTAAATTGAGCAGCTCAAAAATCACCAACCCGAAATAAGGTCAATTGGGTATGATTCCCCTAACAGCCATCATGTACAGTGACGTTGGCCAGTGAAGTCGTTATCATTCATCCAGACCATTGTGGTTGGCTGTATACTGTATACCATCCATTTTTGTTCGATGGATAAATCCACATCAAAATCACCATGTAGAAAATCTGGTTGGTGGTTGACCTACCCCTCTGAAAAATATGAGTTCGTCAGTTGGGATCATGATTCCCAATATATGGAAAAATAATCCAAATGTTCCAGACCACCAACCAGTTAATGGTTAAATCCCCAATTTGTTGGTGAAATCTCTTTAAACAAAACCCAGTGCTGGTGAAGTTCCCATGTCTGCTTCTGTCCCCATCGCCAGTCACTTTATTATATAAGTGTCTAAATTCCAAGGATCAGAAAAACTTTGAGGGTGAAATCCCCATATGTTCACTATGTTTTTTTTGGTTGTTCATGAGTTCAACATAGTTGAATTTCCCATGTTCATGGTGAAAAAGCCAGTTTTCATGCTGCATTTTCCCCATTCCGAGGCCCCCGGGGGTCCCCGGTGACCACCTGCCCACCCGGTGCCGACAACCGCGACGCCAAGAAACGCGTTGTGGCTGCGCGAGGGCGTGCTGCGCGGCTGGGCGTGGCCGTTGCGCAGCTCTGTGGGTCTGCGATCGAAGTAGTTCCAGACTGGCAAATCGCTGCCTGCAGAGTATCATTGGATTGGTTTTGTTGGGAAAATCTACAGGAAATCATGGTTTTTAGCATTAAATATGTTTTTTTCCTGTAAATTTTCCTGTAAACCAATCCAATGAGAGTAGAAAAACTGGTATTCTATGGTATAATATTTTTTTTCATGATGGAAATGGTATGTGGTATAATGATATTCATAATAGAACATATGGTATTCATAAAATATGGTGTATTATGAAATGATATCAATGGTATAATGATGGAACAATATATAGTAGAACACTGGTATATAGTAGAACACTTGTATAATATTGTATAATATGATGGTGAAATGGTGCACATGATGGAACCATATTGTATATTTTGGTTCCATCATTTTTCACGAGTATAATATGGTATTGTAAGGAGTGATGATTATCAATCACTATTATTTTTTTAATAATGACTATAATAGTGATTGACAATGATATTTAATGATGGTATTATTTCACTAGTGAACACTGGTATATAATTATCAATCATTCTGTTTATGCATATTCATCATGATCAATAATGATGGTGAAAAACGACGGAAAACATATATTAAATCATCAACAAATAGCGAACAACGTGGTGTTTAAATATCAAGATCAATCACTATTATAATCATTATTGTAATCATTATTCTAATTATAGTGATTGATCATCATCACTCATTATAATGATGGTGAAAAAATGATATTTAATCATCACAAATTACAATAATGATTGATCTTCAATAGTGATTATGGTATAATATGGTATAATAATGGGTTGGTAAATCACTACGATTGATGGGATATATGGGATCAGTATTGATAATAATGGTGAATAATACTGAATATTGAATATTCAATAATCAATAGTGATTGTAATGGGATGTAATCATCAACAATAGCAATCATTATATGTAGGTATTATTACATATTAACAATAATGATGATGAATAGCAACTAGTAGCAATCATCACTTCTGGAATAACAATGTAACAATTGTGGATGATGGTATTTAAAAAACAACAATCATAACAGAGGTTCTTATTACCAATAAAGATAAATCAAGGATGGAACGGTAATTAATATAATGGAATACTACTGGGACAATTATGATTAATGATCAATGGTGATTGCAAGGGATGTAACAGGCATTGTAGGCATGTAATAGGAGTACTAATAGTGATTACTGATTACTAGTAGCAGTTCTTGATTTCTATGGTCAATAAGCATGGAATAGTGATGAATAGTGGACATAATTCCATTGTTGGACACTTTACAAAAAGATAGTACAATGTCAAGCCAATTGTCATTGTGAAACACTGTTCGCACTTCAGATACCCTCTGGTAAACTAACAAAACTATGGAAAATATCGGAAAATCACCATGTTTCATGGGTAAATCAACTATTTCTATGGCCATTTCCCAGTTCGCAAACTGTAAACGTTTACCAGAGTGCCAGAGGGTATCCCATTTCTGTTTGGGGATCTCTGATGTATTCCCCCCAAAAATCCCTCTCCGCTCCTCCATAGTTGTCCTCAATCGCAGCATATTCACTGCAAGGCGTGACCGTCTCATCATCAAACTTAAACCTGACCCAGCGCGACTGGGGGGTGGCAAAGATATCATGGGGAACGAAAATGGGGACGTAGTAAAACGGATGAATGACATATAATAATAGGATAAATTATCATATCATAACACTGTATATATATATACAGTATATACATAGAAACACATGTACATGTGTATTAATATACATGTACATGTGTATTAATATATGTATATATATAATTATGTATATATATATATCACAATCTAACCAGTTCTGAAACTGCCGCGAAATCTTCAGCAAGGCCCAAGGGATTGTGAATCAACACAGCGACCTGTCTATCTTTTGTGGTAGAAATATGTGTTCTTTGAACAATAATGATTATGGTATCACTATAAAAAGCATGTGTATATGGTATTAATTGTGATATATATATGGTGTATATAAATTGTATCACTTAACTATAATATACATATATAATTTATATATAGCAATATATATATTACTATAACTATCATAATGATTATGGTATCAATATTTCTTTTAAGGCTTCGTTTAGGTTACCACCCACCGGAAGGGTGTCGGTAAACAGGCCAGGCAAACCACCCTCTGTCCGGGTCGGGCTGAATGTGAGCATAGTAGTGCCTCAGGACAAAAGGTCAACTGGTTATGCAACATGTCTGTCTGTCTGTCTGTATATATATATATAACTACTATATATATAATATAATATAATATAATATAACATAACATAATATAATATAATATATATCATATATATATACATATATAGATACATGTATTTATATGTATTTATACATGTATTTGTATATGTATTATGTATTTATACATGTATTTCCTATGTTTTGATCCATAGAAGTTTGATCTTTTTGTCTTCAAAAATTAGGGCGGAGCACTTAGCCAAATTTACACCTGAGGGTTGGCATGCCACAGATTTGCATCTTGGGTTTAACATGGCTTCAGGCATCTTGATGCATTCTTTACTTACAAATTTTACGCAAAGTTCTCACATGGTAATATGTAATAAAAAATGACCATTACCAATATTATGTAATAAGTTCTCACATGGTATTACAATATTTTAAAAGCCATGGCTTCTGATGATGAATGGCATGTAGTACGACATCTACAACCACAATGGGCATTCATTTTTGCAGTAATGTGGGTAAAACAATGCCACAAACCATCCCCCAGTCATCACCATGAATTTATAGGTGGTATGGTTACCATTCCCATTTTTGGGTGGTTTATGGGATTGTTTTACCCACATTATATCCATATTAATTCCTTATTCTTGATGATTTCCCCAGATTTTTCCCATCTTTTCCCATTCTTCGATTCCCAACTGGTGCCATTTCCACTGTTTCGCTGATCACGGCCATCCAGTTTCAGCGGAGGGACCCACTGTTCACGTCACCGTTGTGGACCACCACAGCAAAAAGATCATACTTGCCTAGCGGCAACCAGTCACTGTTAATATACGCTTAATATATGGTTACTGTTTGGTGGTTGACCTACCCCTCTGAAACATATGAAAGTCAGTTGGGACTATTATTCCCAATATATGGAAAAATAAAACATGTTCCAAACCACCAACCAGGTTATTATACGGTTAATGATGGTTTATAATATTCTGGTTGGTGGTATACCTACCGGATGATCACATTCCCAACTGAATGGAAAGTCATAAACATGTTCCAAACCACCTTGCGCAGGTCAAGTAACCGTAACCTCTAAGAATGGGGCCCAAGTTTGCCAAGTTGGTTTCTGACCAACCTGTGGATGTTTATGGTAATGAAAGGACTAGAGCTAACTAGTACCCGACCTGGTAAACGTTTACAGTTTGCGAACTTGAAACTAGCCATCGAAATAGTTGATTTACCCGTGAAACATGGTGATGTTCCAGAATGATGTTACATAGTTTACCAGGGGTGAACATCACCTGGTAAGAATGGGGATCTATCCCAGCATGGGCCTTTTTTTGGATTCGTTGGGTAGCCACAGAAAAAACGTTTCTGAATCATGTTCCCTATGAAAATGCACGAACTTGGGGCACTGAAACCTGGAGAAACCCACCTTGCATCATCCAAGGGGATGTGGAAACCAAAGGTTGCTGGTTGGTGGTTGACCTACCCCTCTGAAAAATCATAGAGTGAAAGTCAGTTGGGATGATGTTCCATTCCCAACTGAATGGAAAAAAAACATGTTCCAGTCACCACCAACCAGTATATAGATCTATTAAGTCCATATTAAGATATTTTTTAAGTCCCATTAAACCATATTAAGTCCCTACAACGTTGATGGTTTAATTAATCACAAGTGGAATGTCAATCAAGGATACACAGGCAAGGGATGATGACAATCTCCCTAATGGTTTTCGCTGCGATTTCACTGAACTGCCTCCCCAGTTACAAACTGGTCTACCTTCCCGTCCAACAATAGATGATATCTACATTCACCTTGGTTAGCCTATATTTTTTTTAAAAAAAATCAAGATAATTCAAGTAATCTGATAGGTGTCATCCATTAACCTAGCCTTTTTCAGATCTACAATCATCCATTCAACATCGTAGCCTTAGATCTACATTCACCCTTGCTATCCCAGCTAGAGATGCTTTCTGTTGTTAATGCGCTGCTGAAATAATTTCTATATATATATAATATATATATATATATATATACACGTATATATATATTCTGTTGTATTATCATATGTTAATGGTATCTTGGTATTAGAAATACATATGCTATTGATATCTCAGTATATATATATATATACACATATTAGTATTCTACTATATCATTGTCCAACATATTTAAACATATTCAAACTCATTAAAAGACACACAATGCTAGCCGGTGACACCTGCATCCGGAGCGAAGGGGCTCAGATCCAATTTCCGGGGAAATTCGAACCGCGAGTTCAGCTTCACCTGACGGCACCGTCAGATGGTGGGAAAAACACATGGCAAGGATCTGTGCGAAGGATAGCTCAGTTGGTTTATAAACCCCATGAATACTAGATAGTCATATTATATATATGTGTATATATATATGATTATATATGTATATATATATATATATGTATATATATATGTATATATATGTATAATTTCTAAATGTTTCTAAGTTATCATAAAAACCCGAGTTCAGCTGAGTTAAGCTATCGTTGGCCTCACCTTGTAGGAAAGCTATCGGTTGCAACGATTGAAAAGTTGGCTGTTCCCTCAAGAATCCATCTGTTCTTGGGTCAAATCACCAATTCTTTGAGACAGGAATCCGCTTTGCCAGACTTTAGGTGGAAATCTATAGGTCGATCTCCAATAGATCTGGCTATGAACCAAGGCTCGTAGCTAGGTAAACATCTCCAAAAAACCTCTTGCTCAGTCTTAATGAATCATTATCCGGAAATAAGGTCATTGGGAGGTAATTCGCAATATACAATATACATTATATAATAATATATACATATATATATATGTATACATATATAACTTATAACTTATATAACTATGCATAATGTCTATAGAAAATATGTCTTCTTATATACAAATGACAACTCCAACAGCAGTGAAAAAACACCATGATTTTCCGCAGGTTTCGGTTCCGCGCCATGTCCATCTTTTCGAGGTCAAAGTGAAAACGCTTCAACTGCAAATTCAGCAGGGGAGGAAACCTGCCATGGCTGTGGATGGATTGGTGGATTGACACCGATGTTTTTTTGAGGCTGAAAGGAATTGGAACCATTTTTACCAGCCCTGGAATTATGGGAATGGTTTATATATATATATATTTATACCACCTATATATATATATATATGCATATGGTGAACATGGGGGATGGTGCCAATGGCATTGTTTTACTTACATATGGCGTCTAACAAAATGGAAATCGAACATGATATCACTGAAAAATGATGCTTGATTTGATGAGATGTACTTAGAAAATCCTATTGTATTGGATATCATGTAGTACCACCTGGTAAACAAACATAACTATGGACAATCACAATTTTAATGGGTAATTCCACTATAAATGGCCATTTTCAATAGCTATTTTGACATAACCAGAGGGTAACGCGTATGAATGGGAAACCGTGTTCAACCAGTTTCATGAGATTGGAGAAACTCGTGCCACAGACGTTGGTGTACCCGGTTTTTGCTTTAAGAACTCCTCATGTATGGCATTATATAGCTGGGTTTTGAATATGTTCCCCGTGTTTTTGATGAAGTCGGAGATGGAAGACTAGTTGACTAGTTCTTTGTCCTTCAACGAAGAATGCAAAGCTATGATGTCATCTTTGGTTGCTAAGGTTGATGGAATTGAAGACACATCTTCTGCGGAGAAATGGAAGAAATTGGCCTGTCAGACACAGCCAAAACAACCCCAGAAAATGACCCGAACTTTGCCATCCCAGTTGGCAAGGAAGGGCTCAACTGCTTCTATGACACCAGAATGCTCCCCATACCCAAACAGCTACTGGTCACTGGTCCTTTCATTCTGGCATGCTGGCTTTTCGAGCAAGAAAAGTCAATGGAATAAACCAACATTGCCATTTGTTGGGCACGTCCAAGTATACCCGTTTTGGACGTGTTAAATGCCAATTTTCATTGCCAATCTTAGATACCCTTAACAACAAAAAACAAAACTCAGCTGGTGAACGACAGCGATCATCCCATTGATACCAAAAGACAGCCAAAGCGGATGAGTTTCTACATGTTTCTAGCCATCCAGTTGGTTACCCTCTGGTAATTTAACATAGCTATTGAAAATGGCCATTGATAGTGGATTTACCCATTGAAAATTGTGATTTTCCATAGTTATGTTAGTTTACCAGAGGGTAACCTAGTTTTATCAATGATTTTATCCAAGCTGTGTAGTTAAACTTCGTCCATCTGCCGGCCATGATCCGCCTCAGGAAGCGGATCCCCTTCCTAGGCGAGGACGTCTGACACCATGCGACTAGAGTCAGTGACTAGAGCTTAGATGTCTTGACGAAAATCTTCAAACATGGTGATTGGTTATGATAATAATAATATAATCAATAACAATGAGAATAACAATAATAATATATATATATATATAACTTATGTATGTATATGTATATATATATATAACTTGTATATATATATATATCATATATCTTATGTACATATATATATATATATAACTTATCATAACCCACTGACTAACTGGGGTGAAGCACCAAGTGAACAAACAAGTCTTTGAACTGGTGAGTCAACTTCCATCCATTTATGGCTTACACGTCTGGAAAGGCAACTGGTACCCTTGTTGTTACAAGCTAAACAGGCTCCCCCCTTGAGCCTACAAAATATGAGATACAGACTGTCAGGTCGTGTCAGTTTCAGTAATTCGGAACACGTCCAAATTCTGGACACATTGCAGTGAGTGGCCTGTGCCGCACATGTAGACCATCAAAGTGGTACTGTAGTGGTACCCTCTGGTAAACGTTTACAAAAAACTATGGGAAAATCATCTTTTTTAATAGGTAAATCAACTATTTCTATGGGCCATGTTCAATAGCTATGGTAAATTACCAGAGGTAATTTCCCGAACACTGAAATTGAACTCTGTCCTATCTCGATTGGTTCTGGAGGGTCATAGGAGCCATTAAAAACACACCTATCGCATCCCATTATACTGGTTGGTTAGTACATATTCCTACTATGAGGTAAAATAATCCCCATTAAGCCAGGTAATACTATTGTGGTTAATATTTAATTACTGGGGATTATTATAATAGTTATAATAGTTATACAAGTTATAATAGTTATAATAATCCTACCAGGTAGTCTAATACCCTTTTTTCTTAACCCATCAACTCTTTGCACTTTTTTCTTCAAGATGCTTCGCGCGCTGCTTTCCATGCCCTTCCGCCTGGGTAATCCAAAGGCTCACGAAGGGTGTGGATCTCAACTTATCACTAATTGCTTTAAAAATCCATAGCTGATTACCCTCTGGTAAACTAACATAACTATGGAAAATCACAATTTTTAATGGGAAAACTCACCATAAATGGCCATTTTCAATAGCTATGTTAGTTTACCAGAGGGTAACTGATTAGATATTAGTGATTAGTTGAGATCCACCTGGGATCAGTTTTAAGCAGCTAGTTACTGTGATGGATGGATAATCAGGTGTGTTTATTATCCATCCACAACTGGGGTGTACACCATGTATACAATCACTGGGTCAATTAGTGTGTCCAGAACTGTATTGCCAATATGATATGGAGGTTTCCTAAAATGGGGCTATCCCCCAAATCATCCATTTTAATGGGATTGTCGATTGTAAACCATGCATTCTGGGCTAACCCCATAGGAAACCTCCACATAAAACCGGTAAAATCCATGGCTAAGGTGCCACTTGGCGAAGGCCAAAAAAATCCGGGGCAAAACTTGGCGAAAGATTCAGGATCCTGGGGATCCTGTTGAGGCAGCCATGTAGATGTGCATCCCAAATAGTAAGGGCTTGTAGCAATCTCTACATGTAACCTATATAATAGATATATATATATACACCTTATATAACCCATCATATGTCTGTTATGTAAATATATGGTTCTTACACACCTACAAACTGGGATGCAGCCCCAAGTACATTGAATCTATGGATGCTGTGGCATACTTCACTTGGGAATCCTTGCCGGTCATATGCTAGCACTGTCCTAACCATCATAATCCAGATATAGCTAGGGTATACCACATATATATATATGTATATGCTGGGTTATATTCTGGCTATGAAAAAATACTAACTCGGAAGCACATCCAAGCACTTTGAGCTGTAGAAAACTGAGTGATTTCAACAGCTTCAAAGGAAGCCTGGGCTTTTCGGCTTTTCAATGGCTCGGCGTTTCTCAGGAATGGATCTTGAGTATCTATGCCATTCAACATTTGACACTTCATTAAAAAGAACCAATTGCATAATAACGTGGGTAAAACAATGCCATAAACCCTCCCCCAGTCATCACCATGAATTTATGTGGTATGGTTACCATTCCCATTTTTGGGTGGTGTATGGCATTGTTTCAGCCATATTATATCCATATTAAGTCCCTATTCTTGATGATTTCCCCAGAATTTTCCCATATCTTCCAGTGATTCGATTCCCAACTGGCCAACTGGTGCCATATCCCCAGCAGCAATGCCTTGTTGTTCCCCAATGAGAACAACAAACGCTATGCTCAGACCCTTTTCTAGTCAGCTTGCAATGGGTCATGGGTCAAAATCATCAAGTCCCAATGCTTTTGTCAATGGATTGGTTTTCACGGGGAAAATTTTACTTCGGAAAGCCCCATATGAAAAATGGGAAAATCTATATGGTTTCCGTTTAAGATTTCCCCTTAAACCAATCCATTGATTTTGGCCACCCCAAATGGAGCTTGACTCCCATCCCCCTCATATTTTTCACACCCCAGGGCCATGGTTCCTATGATGTGGAAATTCCCAACAAAAAACCATGGTTTCGGGCCTAGGGGGTGTTGAATATGAACGGGGGATGGGATTAATCAGGACTTGATGATTCATACCTAAAACCAAACTTAATGGTATTTAATCCTAACCAAATTATTTGGACAATTATTTGGATAAACGAACTTGATTATTCATACCTAATACATCTTAATACCAAACTGATTAAAGCTCCATTTTGGGTATGGGCCAAAACCATCCATTTTGAGACTTGATGATTTTGACCCATGACCCATTGCAAGCTGACTCTACCTAAAACCAAGTTGATCCTAACACCTAAAGTAAGGCCAAGTTGTGGGCTACCTGCAGCTACCTTGACTCCCAATGGTTGGTTATGAACGGTTGGCTAAACTCGCCCAGATATTTTTTGCTGTATACATTTATTTATACAACGGTTGGTGGTTTCAACAATTTGGCCAAAAAAAAATGTAAGTCAATTTGGCCAACATTCCATTCTTGGGGAATAAAACAAACGTTGAAACCACCAACCAGCGATTATATGCGTAGACATTGCCTATAATAAAGTCTAATAAATCATAATCAGAATCATATTCATAAAAATATACTATTACATATGCATATGTGCCCATATTATACTCATATTTCTCGCAACAAGCACGAAAAAACCAACGTTGGCAAGGAGCTTCGTAGGCATTGTCACCCTCCAAGGTCTCCTGTGACGGAACCGCATTGTTGGATCCTTCACTTGATCTTTCACATTGTTTAACACATGGGTACCCTCTGGTAAACGTTACAAAAAACTATGGAAAGATCCACCATTTTTCATGGAAAAATCCACTAGTTCGACTGTGCCATTTTCAAAAGCAGACTGTAACCGTTTACCACATGGGTAACTATCAACAAATGGGAAAATCACTTCACAAAAGCATCAAGTGTTTATCAATATAATGGAGATGTCATGGAATATTCATGGGATAAATATTATATATATATAATATATCATTATATAATGGTGCCATAACCACTATAATTATATATATATATATAGCAATCAAGAATGTGATTCACGGGCTTCTGTCTGAAAGTTGGGGAAAAACCACCAGGCCATTGTGAAGGAATGGGCAGTCACTTATGATCAACCGCTGTATTATGATATACTATGGTTAATGATGTTTAATAATGGTTAATAATGACTATATAATGATGATGAATGGTTAATAATGGTTTAAAACATGATGGTTAATGATGGTTATATTGGGATACCCTCTGGTAAACATACAAAAAGCTATTGAACATGGCCATAGAAATAGTGGATTTTCCCAGCTAGAAAATGGTGGATCTTTCCAGTTCGCTATGTTAAATTACCAGAGGGTAATAATATATATGTATATACAGTACATACTAATGATTAGAGAGAGAGAGAGAGAGAGAAAGAAAGAGAGCTAATTATGCATCGACTTTATAGACGGTGTATGCCATGCATAATCTTTTAATGGGTTAAAATTCAAGAAACATCTGGGAGTGAATCGGCCTGAAGATTGTAAATCATATCAAATCATGGATAAATTCTTCAAATATGTTTCAATGAAGTTGTCGTGTATATTAATATAATATATAATACGTATATATATATATATAATACATAAATACACACATACCGTACTTGTCCGGAAGTACACAGGAATATTTAGAACATGAAAGGCATGCTATCTTTAAACAAGAAACATGTCGCATTTCGAAATCAACTCTAGGATCCTCATCGGTGCTATGGGGGTCTTGACCATTTGCCAAATATGACGAAACTGTCTACTGGATAACTGTGAGTAATTTTCAGCCAAAAGCGAAATACTCTGCAAAAGATGAAGCTTGATTCGCTTGATATAGCTGGATTCTTTGCTTGTTATAATGGTTATAACATGTTATAGCATGTTATAGCATAGCTACAAAGTGAGTCCCCCAAACGATAGCTAAGTTGGTTCACAAAATTCGAATAACTATAACTATGGTTTATGATATACTTCTATAATTATGCAATATATTTAGAGGCTTTATTTATTCAAACGTTAACCATGAAAATAACCAACGTTTCACCGTGCCCGCTTGGCCACCTTGGCCACCCGTTTCTCCAAATCAACCGGGATCCTCCGAGGTGAAATCGTGCAGCGATTCGTAGATGTTTTGCATCTCCTGACCTCTTTCGCTCTTGATGTTCAGCTGAACATCCTGAGCCGATGATCAGTTTTGTCAGTCGGGATGAATAGCTGCTGATTTTCCATAGTTATGTGAAAATAGAACATCCTGAGCCGATGATCAGTTTTGTCAGTCGTGATGAAAATAGCATGGTGGATCTTTCCAGTTCGTTTTTTGTAAACGTTTACCAGAGGGTATATGGGATATGAATGGATATGAGTTATATGGTTAATAATGGTCTGCTTGGTGGTGCAATTTCACCATCTTGAAAAATGATGGACTTCGTCAATGGGAAGGATGACATCCCAGCCAGGGATGGGAGTCGAGATGGGAGTCAAGTCACTGCCGCTGGCACTGCCCCGGCTGAGAAAAGACACATCGCCAAGGTAAGTTGGGGGCCAACTATAGGAAAACTCCAAGTCACTATGGTTTGAATATGTTTGAATGGTAGATATATATCAGATACATCGAACTACTATTCCTATGCTTTAAAAACCAACGTTCACAAAACTATGGTTTATAACTATTGTTTATATGATATAGTTATAACTATACTTACTATGTTTTTTCTTAACCAACGTTCACATCTGCCTGGGGGGGCACAACCTTGCAGGAGTCAGTTGCGAAAAAACTTAACGGAAATCCAATGCATCTAGTGGATGATGGGAGATGGTGATGGATACTCAACCCCCCAAAAAAAAGATCCAAGATAAATATGTGGAGGTAGTTATGATTAGTTATGTATATAGTTGGATGATGTGTCTCTCATCATTTCCAGCTTTCGGCATCTTTTCGGCATCTTTTTTTGGGGGGTGCTACCAAGGAGAAACACGTTTCAAACGTTTCCATGTTGATGAACCGAAAAACCATCCTGGTTCTGAAGAAACGGAGATCTCAGGAATGGGGGTCCCGTCAACTAGGGAGTCCCTATATCAATGGCCCTGTCAATGGCCATTCCAGGTAAGGCCTAAATTTTAGGGAATATTCCCCCAAAATATGGCCAAACAAATGGTACTATACTAACGTACCTCCATTAATTCGGATCCTGAAGATCTCCCATTGACTATAGATTCCATCAACCAAATTGACTAAAGATAGATTCCCATTGACTATAGATTCCCATTGACTAACGTACCCAATTGACTATAGATTCACATACCGTCTGGTTATTTAACATAGCCACGGAAAATCACCATTTATAATAAGTAAACCATCTATAAATGGGCCATTTTCAATGGCTATGTTAAATAACCAGAGGGTAGATTCCATCAACCAAAATCCAAAGATGACCAGATGGAGATATCATCGGAGGGCCATTCCAGGTGCCTGCAAGATGCCTGGAGTGGATTGATCCATATCCCATGACGGATCCATGGTGCTGGTATATATGGTGTGCCATGGATCCCATCCATATACCCCCTTTATGTTAGCATATATACCAGCACCATGGATCCTATGGGTATGGCATGTGGTATGGCTATGCCTAGAATCCGATTGAACATCCATAGTAACTAGGCTATCCCCTAGGCCCCAAATCCATGGGTTTTTAACCATGGTTTGTCGGTTTAAGTCATAAGTTTCCGGCCGTTTCAGGGGCGACTATCCAGCCGACAAAATCATTGGAATTGTTAGCAACAATACTGGTTCTGAGGCAGGGTACACACACCTGCAAAAAAGTCTAGGCCGGCCACCAGCTATTAACCAATCTGCAAATTGAAATCATCTTGGATTTCTTTCAGGTCTCCCGCCCCCAAAAAATACTTATACCTATTACATTATGATATATTATATTATATTATATTATATTATATTACATTATATATCATTATATTACTATAGATTCCTCCATTTCTGGTGGATATCCAAAAAAATCCAAGAATTCTCCTGGCTGCGCTCGCTTCGCTCCAGCCAAGCATCATAGAAGGTTTCGTTCCTCCTGGACCTTGGCCAAATATCGTCATCAAACGTTTCTTACTGTGATGGGTGTGATACAAAATGGGCATTTCCATGGGATTTCCATGGTAAATAATGGTTAATCATGGTTAATAATGGCTAATAATGGTTAATAATGGTTATTGATTGTCAGTGGTGGTTAGTAAACTATGTTATAACAGTGATTTAATGATATATATTTCATTAGATATGGTGTAACTATGGGATATAACATATTAATATACTATGGTGTAACTATGGTATAACAGTGTTATAGATATGATTTAAATTCTGGGAAACTAACAGTTTGCTATTGAAAATGACCATAGAAATAGTTGATTTACCCATTAAACATGGTGATTTTCCATAGTTATGTAGAGGTTTACCAGAGGGTTTATGGTTATGGGTCAAAAGCCTGGTACCCTACACTAAAATAGCAGAACATAGCTGTGAATGGATAGTTATTCCCGCAAATATGGAGATAGGTTTTGACCCATCCCCATATCTTTGTATTGCTATGTGGATCTATGTGGCGTATAAAAGAATCAAAACATATACAGTGCATTTAAGTTGTTGCTTCGTTCCCGCTTATCGTCTGCACTCTCTTCATCGTTTTACATTGTCTTGTTGCATTCGAGCCTAGGCAGACTTGAGAGGCTCCCGCACATGTGGCAACCATCAAGAAAGCATCGCATGATTCCCGTTTTGATACAATGTATATGTATATATATATTGAATATATTGTCTTTCAAGCCATGACAAAGTTTTTACATCCCAATTAAACCACATCAACCTCATATAAACCACATTTACATCCCAACTAAAGGATTTAAGTGTAATGCCATCACGTTTTCAAACGGTGGTTCTCATGAGGAATCATCTTCCAAGTCTTAGGATGGAGACATTTCTTCACATTCCGCTTTAAGGCTTTTTTGTAAAATGGATGAGATTTGTTTCCCCAATTATATATATATATACCCTCTGGTAATTTAACGTAGCTATGGAAAATCACCATTTTCAATGGGAAAATCCACTATAAATCACCATTTTCAATAGCTATGTTAAATTACCAGAGGGTATAGAATACGCTTATTAATACAAGGTAGTAAAACCCCAAAGTAATCATCAACCAAAACCGGGAAAACCCGGCTTTTGAACACTGCGCGACGCGCGCCTTCAACTTGCGTCCGCGGATGAACTGTGTCCAAATCGCATGTCTCAGCTTCGGACGAATAGTCCACATCAATGCACTCGATGTAATTTTCCATCTCACCTGCCACAATTCATGGCCAATCTTACCCTCTGGTAAACATACAAAAAACATCAAAAAACTATTGAAAATGGCCCAGTCGAAATAGTGGATTTACCCAGCTACAAAATAGTGATTTTCCAGTTCGCTTTTTGTTAACGTTTACCAGGCCGGGTACCCATCGCCAAAAAAATACCAAAAACATCCAATAGCTGGTCAGTATCTATCCCCATCTGCCTCGTACAGCCGGTACGGTTTTTTTTTTTGTGGCAACCACACCGAAAAATCCTGGCTTAAAAAGATCACTTGCTAAATGAGATGCACCAAAAAAAAGTGGCTTGGCCTGTTCTGCTGAACACATTTGGGATTCTCTAGCTAGAAAACGATGGCAGAAAAAGCACTCACTGCATCGAAATCATCATTTTCCAATATTTTCTCATTGGAATTGCCATGACTTGGGGGGTATACAAACCATTTTTAGACTCGACTCTCGCATGCACTCAGAGGTCCATAATGACACAGCCCCGGACTCTGGTGGTGGGGTCAGTGCATTTGAAACTATGGTGACTGAATATCGTGAAGGTCAAGAGAAGACCAGGGCCAACAATCGGAGCGCCCCAA
>Ga0126342_10005212_pt1 | contig 22577 bp, 18 predicted proteins | sample Cyp1metagenome_FD_92528 | JGI IMG/M metagenome (GOLD analysis project Ga0126342, IMG submission 92528) | Coral microbial communities from Lord Howe Island, Old Settlement Bay, Australia - Cyphastrea 1 metagenome | ecosystem: Host-associated > Invertebrates > Cnidaria > Coral ...
CCCTGACTAACTGTTTCTTTGACTAACTCTTTCTTTGACTAACTCTTTCTTTGACTAACTCTTTCTTTGACTAACTGTTTCTTTGACTAACTCTTTCTTTGACTAACTCTTTCTTTGACTAACCCTTTCTTTGACTAACTCTTTCCCTGACATTCTAAAAGTCCGTAACACGGAAGTTTCTCCCACTAAACTTCCTTTGATAATTAATGCCTATTATTCAGGGCTATGTAGTTAAGGAATTCGGCACATCCCAACAAAATACGGCGCCTTATATAGTGCAGTACCTCTATTTTATGGTCCTGAAATTTCCACCATTTCGACAACTCCCATGGCAATTCAAACCACCTCCCCTAACCATTAGGTAATGCTGCACTCTTCCCTAGCACGGAAAGCATTAAAATAAAACCCCATTCTGTTTTTGCTACAATAAGTCACAAAATCATACACAATTTCTATGAAGACAAATATCATATGGCTATGGCTCAAGAGTCAGTGCTGTGTAGTTCACAGTAAAGTAGTTGATGGAAAACAAGATCTATGTTCATCCCCTCATTTCATGCGAGAGATCACTATTCTTGATCCGTACCCATTTCTTAACTCCCCCGCGATGGATGCAATATCAAGTTAATCCTCTTCGGTAAAATCCAGTTGTTCCTGTCAATCATGACACGTTTCATTTAAGTAATCATAAAAAAGGACAACAACAGCAACAACAACAACAAGAAGAAGAAGAAGAAGAGGAAAAAGAAGAAGAACAAGCTATATCTCCTGATATCTCATGCAAAATCTATCTTGCCCTAATCAGATGGTGGCCCTTCTCACTTTCGCGAAGCCTGCAGCTGCAAGTAGCCCTGCATGACCTCAGCAGGTGGATGACTTGGAATGGGAGATCTCCAGGATCCACGTTAGTACCATATTTTTGGCAATATGTTCGGGGTATATCCCCTGACAATTGGCCCTGAACCATAGGCCTTATATATGGAATCGGTACCTCCAATCAATCGGTTCCTGAGTCATGGCCATTGAACTATATATATTTATTATGATTTAGCTATAACCGGCTACAACTATCTATACAAATATGGTTATGAAATATAAATTATGTATTTACGAGAAATTCACGTAGACCCTGCTATGTGTCAGGGGTTGGATAATTGATTTCCACTAAACATCACTTAACATTGCATGTTTTCAGGGTCAAACTGTTAACTTACTCCAGGTAAATCCCAAATCGCAAGTCATTTCACCATCATCTATAGTTCTTCTCCCATTCGTCCTATCCCTATTTATTGGAGGCTATCATACCCCTATGATTCAAATCAGCAACAAAAATCCCAGTCCATCCATTTCCCATCCCCATGTTTCTTCGTTAAGTCACCATTTTTCCACTCGTTTTCCTATGGCTTTCCTATGCTTTTCCTATGCTTTTCCCATGGGTTTTCCCACCATTTTCCCCAGCTTCCACCATGGTTCCTCCATCCGCCACGGCACCCACTGTCCGGCGTAGGCCCCCGTCATGGTCGAGGACTGCCCGGCGGCGCAGAGGCCCAACGCCCAGACGATGCGCATGGTGTGGCCAAACTCCTCGCCCAGGTAGCTGCCGGCGTTCGCCAGGCCGATTCCTTCCTGAGTCTGGAGTTGTGGCTCTAGATGTGTAATATAAGACATTTTATATATAGTATAATGTAGTATAATATTTGTTTATATAGTATATAGTATAATAGTATAGTATAATAACTATATATAGATAGTATATTTGTTTACAATGTCCAAAAGTATAACATGTTCTTTTGATAATATAAAGTTGTTTTCATAATATTGTAGGCAGCAGGTCGCAACAGTCTGTCTCCTATCTTTATCTGTTTTCAGTGCTAAACTAATGTGCTGAACCCAGCTAAACAATACTTACATAAGTGCCAAACTCTACCATGTTTAAGTGCTATCTTGTACATTTCAAAAATAAACGTCTTTATCAACTTCTCAACAATTTTACCGAGGGAATAATGTCAACCTTGGATGAGACTAAACCCTGGTTTATTAGTTTGAGGCGTTCCACCCAAAATAATGATAAGTTGCTACTAAAATGGTATCCTCCCACTCAAAGAGCCTAGGGGTTATTCTTCACCAAGACTCCGTGCCAGGCTTGCCATAGAATCCCTTGGCAAAAACGGCTACTACAAAGGTATTGATCACCTGGGGCCGGCCGGTTGCGGATGTTGGGGAATTTGTTGGCTGCCTAGTAGGGTCAGTTTGCCAACTGATGTGGAAATTAGTTTATACCTGGAGTCTTCCAACGTAATCATGTTTGCAGCCGTTTTCCAAAAAGGCACAAATGTCTGCCGGTTTGATGGAACAATCGATATTCAGTGACAGACACATGACAATATGCCAAAAAAAAACCTCGTTCCAAAGTACTATGAATGAAACCATGGTCGGGAAAAGTCGCCTTTTGGTCGGGAAAACTTGCCTTTCGGTCGACTACAGTACAAAATCACGAAAAGCCCCTGTGGCCTTTTGGCATCTTTGGCACCTTTGCCCGACAAGGCAGAACACGTATATCCACAGGCGGGGGATATATACATAGACATATGCATAGACACGTACATATACATACTGTATACATTTGCACATATACATACTACATACGTATACACACGGTTACACACGCACATGTATAATATATATACACTACTTACATATATATATATGTATAACTTACATATACATATAGGGACCATCACCATCTCGGGGGGGAGGGGGGGCACCACCAAACGCTGGCGCTGGGCCATATATATTTTGTGTATATATGTATTTATAAACAACATGATAGAATAATATGAGTAGTTAGTATAATGATTAAAAGAAATATATTATAAATGAATCATCTGTATATCCCTAGTGCTCCAAATACCCTCTGAGGTGTAAACAGACCCCAAAAACAACTCCAAATACAGTCTCAGAAGATGTTTGGAGCTGTAGGGTATATATATAATATATAATATATATATACCCTCTGGTTATTTAACATGGCCATGGAAAATCACCATTTTTAATAGGTAAACCAAGGTAAACCATCTATAAATGGGCCATCTATACCATGGCTATGTTAAATAACCAGAGGGTATAGATATATATATATATAATTATATTTAGAAAAAAACCATAAGGAACCATCTCTATCTATATATATATGGGTATGGGTCAAAATTAGGTACCCCAAAATTATGGATGGTTAATACTAAACTAGACATTCACATCTGTGGTCCCACATCGGTCTTCCATTTTGACCCACATCCATATAGTTAACAAAAAAACCAGAGGGTATAGATATATATATATATAATTATATTTATATTAAAAAAAAAAAAACTATAAGGAATCATCTATATATATATAGTTTAAAAAAAAAAAAATACGTCATCGCTTGCAGGAGGTTTTTCATGGTTGCCACGTCACCAGAGATGTGATGATGGCGGCGGTGGATTCCACCGTGAAGAGACGAATGGCCTCCTCCTGGGCCACCAGACAAGTCATGGGAAAAAGGGTGGATTTCAGGGCCATAGAAAGTGGATTTACCCATAGAAAGTTCGTGGATTTACCCATAGAAATAGTGGATTTACCCATAGAAATAGTGGATTTACCCATGGAAATAGTGGATTTACCCATAAAAATAGCATGGAAATAGTGGATTTACCCATAAAAATAGCATGGAAATAGTGGATTTATCCATAAAAATAGCATGGAAATAGTGGATTTACCCATAAAAATAGCATGGTGGATCTTTCCATATAGCTATGTTAGTCATTACCAGAGGGTATTTCACGCGCAAAAATGCTGAGTTCACATATTTAACTACGGAAAATGGTGATTTCATGGTATATTCTCGTCATGTCTTGGGATATATATATATATAAGCTACTTGGGGCTGCAGTTGAGGTGAAATGGGTACCATGGAAATTTCACCCCCATGTTTGTTGGTAGATGGGGCCGCTATAACTATTGTGACATCTACCCTCTGGTAAATTGACTTATTCCAATTGAAATTCTTGGCAATTTGAATTTGAACATTGCTTTATTGACCTTGAACAGTAGGGTTTCCAATTCCCAGATTAATTATATAGATGATTCCATTATTTCTAAATGATTCATATGTTCTAGATGATATATATATATATATAAGAAAAATACCTCTTGCCATAGGCTTCTCATTGCCACTTCAGATTGCCACCTGACACCCGAGGCTTCTGCCGTCCCCGTCCTCTTCGCCACTTTGAATCACACGACTTTGGACCAAGGCCGAGTGAAGGAACCTGAGCAGAGGGGATTTTAGTGGGCATTGGAATTAAAAAGGTGTCAGATGTCCGAGATATATGTAAACATCACCCAACTTTTCAGGATGTGCATCTATACCCTCCAGAAAATTAACATAGACCCTGCCAGTCATCGGGATTGGAAGATTAGTTCCATTTATATAAACAAATGCTATTTTCAGCGTCTCTGTTAATTTACCAGAGGGTATATGATATCATATGAGTCATATAATCTCATAGCTGCAGCTGATGGTCAAAATCCCAAGAGGAACATGTACCAACCCCTGTAAAAAATGGAGAAACATATATAATATTAGGTGATTTCACTGGGGAACCATGGGGATATCACAAGGGGATACCACCCAGTGGTTGGTGGATTCAGATCTCGATGGGATCCATGCCGATTTTTACCAGGTGGTTGGTGGTTGACCTACCCCTCTGAAAAATGATGGAGTGAAAGTCACTTGGGATGATGAAATTCCCAACTGAATGGAAATTCATGTTCCAAACCACCAATCAGACAAGGTGGTGCCCCAAAAAAACGTTATGTTTATTGGTTTAGATTCACCCCATGAAAACTAGTTCGATATTTATATATATATATATATCGCCTATAAACCATAGTGAAATTGGAGTTATTTCAACCAACTTAGCTATCTTGGGGGCACCACCTTGTATATAATAGATTTCCGGGGTGCCCTTTTTCGGTACAAACCCAAGTGGAAGAAACTTCCTCTGTGAGTCCTACGTGGGATTGAACAGTTTTTCCCTTCTAAATCTTGCGGGGTGTTTACTGAGTAAAAATCAAACAATCCAGTCTACCGTAGTAACTTTGGTGCCTAATTAGGCTTCAATGCTGTCACAGAATTATATCACGTGATCAACGGAAAATCCAGTTGAGCTCAGTTTCAGGATCCGATAGTTTAGATTTGCTGAGTAGCAGGTTGTGGGGCATGATGACGCAGCCAACCATTCCTCGGAACGCTGGACAGAGGCATACCTCTGTGCTAGGGGAAGTGGATACTTCCAGGCATTCTTAGATGGTTTTCCCAGAAAATTTGATGAATTTTCACGAATTGTCCATTTAAAACCTAGAGCTTTTTTCAGGCGAATGAGCAACGATCCTGCAAGAACCCTAAACCCAAAAGAGATTGGTGAATCGGAGTAGTCATCTCAAGCAGAATGCACACCAACCTCTCAGGGCCCTGAAAGAAACTCCATGGGATATACATTGCCAATCTTGAATACCCTTCATTTCTTTTTTTAAAGCTGGTTCGTAAATGTCGCCATGTACCCAAACACCAGTATGAAACTTACCCCATGAGACCCAAGCCCTATCCCAACCTCTATCCGTTTAGGGCTTCCTATCCCTTTACATCCCTTTACATTAAGTGGATATCCCAAAATTCCCATCTGGTTGGTGGTTTTAACCATCTTGAAAAATATGAAAGTCAATGGGAAGGAGTATCCCATATATGAAATGGAAAATAAAATTCATGTTCCAAACCACCAAGCAGTCATATGTGTATATATATATGCCCTCTGAGAATTTAACATAGCTATATGGACAGATCCACCATGCTATTAATGGGTAAATCAACGAACTTTCTATGGCCATTTTCAAGTTCGCAAACCAGCAACCAGAAGTCGGGTATCCCAAAATGGGTAAATCACCAGTTTTATGGGTAAATCAACGAACTTTCTATGGCAATTTTCAATAGCAAAACCGTGAATTACAAACCGTTGATGGGATCATGAAATTCCCAACTTTTTATGGAAAGTCTCATCAAATTCCATGGTTCCAGTCACCACCAAGCAGCAACCAGAATGGGTATCCCAAAATGGGTAAATCACCAGTTTTATGGCTAAATCAACTATAAATATATATCTATAAATTGCATTTTTTTCATGGTATCCCTTTAAAATTCCCATAGTCTCCCTGGCTTTCACTTCCTGTCCAGCCATGGCCAAGCATCCCACCACCTGCTGCAAGGCGTTCTTCGGCAGCTGCGGGATGGTTAGGCCCTCCAGCACCGCCAGATCGTCTGGGGAGATCACCTCAAATCAATGGCGATCCGTTGGTGGTTTTATGTATAGTTTATGTATAGTTGGTGATATATCTATGGTTTATCAGTGATTTAGGTGATATAAACAATGTTTATGTACAAATTTCACTAGAAATTGGTTTAGATTCACCCCATTAACTATAGAAGTAAAGATATATCATGTATAGTTTATGTATAGTTTATAACTCCAATTTCACTATGGGTAACTATGGTTTATAGGTGATATATCGAACTGGTTTATCAGTGATTTAGGTGATGTAAACCATGGTTATGTATAGTTGAAATAACTCCAATTTCACTATAAATCTGTTTAGATTCACCCCATTAACTATAGAAGTATAGATATATCATGTATAGTTTATGTAGAGTTTATATTTTATGTATAGTTTATGTACAATTCAGGGCTGATCTAATTTTTACATGCATAGTTTATAACTCCAATTTCACTATGGTTTATAGGTGATATATTGTGATATATCTAGAAAATTCTATATTGTTAACGGGGTTTCTAAACCAATTTATATAACTGATGGGTGGATGACCTACCCCTCTGAAACATATGAAAGTCAGTTGAGATGATGAAATTCCCAATATTCCCAATATATGGGAAAACAATGTTCCAAACCACCAACCAGATGGGAGATCTTCAGGATCTGATTTAATGGAGCTGGGTTAGTACCATATGTTTGGCCATATTTTCTGGGGATCTTCCCTGAAATTTAGGCCTTAAAAAAAGGGCCTTATAAAAATGGTAGGTACCTCCAATCAATCGGTTCCAATTCGTCATGGCTGATAAAAGGGCGGAAACCATGGGAATTTCCAGGGGAATTCGACCTTCAACGTGGGATTTTATGGGATTTACCAGGCAAAAGTACATCTTTCATGGCGATGTCATGCGAATTTCATGGGAATTTGGATTGAATGGGACGTCAATTGGCATAAAAAACGGGCCAAGATGAATCGGAATAGGGATCTCATTGGGATATTTCATGGTATATGATATATCTTACTTTATGTTAACACCCAAGTTGTGTTTGTTGGTTTAGCTTCACCCCATCAACTAACTGGTTCGATGATATATGTATTATATATGTATTATATATAGCAACTTATATATATATATACATATCATAAACGAGATAATTCAAGTTAGTGAAGAAAAACCATCATCTTAGCTATCGTAAACAAATGCCCCACCTTGCGCTGATGGCAACTGTTTTTTCTCACGATCAGAAGTCCCCTATTCCTGGGATCCCAGTCAGCAGCAACCATGGTGTTGCCCAACTATGGCCCCAATGGCCAAGTGACTATGAAGAGACGTCCCATCGACAAAGCCTAGCTGGAGCAACATTGAAATGTTCCCAACTGGGGCTACCCTTCAGTAAACTCACAGTTTGCGAACTGGAACATCGCGATTTGTAAACAAAGCATCGAACTACATAGGTTGTATCTTCAGCAAACGATCATATATAGATCATATATCATATATAGATCATATAATATATTATATACAAATCATATATTATATCACTATGATTTTCCATAGATCATATAGTTTACTGGAGGGTATGACTGGAGAGACCATCCAATCAAATGTCAGTGATGGGTGCAGTCAGTGAACGAAGTGGATCTGGTTGGTGGTTGAGCTACCCCTCTGAAAAATATGAAAGTCAAATGGGAGTATGAGTCCCATATATATGGAAAAAATTAAAAGAACACCAACCGTATATATATATATATCATCCCAACTTATGGGGGTTATTACCGTAGTTATACCCATTAAGAACCCCAACTGCACCTCCAGGCTGCCAGATTTCAAGAAATCCTAGTGGTAAAAGAACTACTTTGGAGGCAGTGACTAGTTTTGTTTCACATGAATCCTATGCCTGGAAGTGTTGGGCATAAAATGTGGGATATGATATTCACCCTATCTTTTCATGAAACCAACACCTAAAAATACTTGGTCCTTAGGGTCCTTCAATCAAACACGAAGTGGGCATTCGGATGAATTTGGGACATCTACGGAAGCTATGGCAAATCAGCATCCGATCTGCATCTAGTTGGCAAATGTTGGCAATACATACCAATCTTAGCTATATATCTTATATCATCTGGTTGGTGGTTTCAACCCTCTGAAAAATATGAGTTCGTCAGTTGGGAGAATGAAATTCCCAACTGAATGGAAAAAAAACATGTTCCAGATTCCAAACCACCAACCAGTCATATATACATATACATATATATATATATATATGTGCCCTCTGCTAATTTAACATAGCTATATGGAAAGATCCACCATGCTATTAATGGGTAAATCAACGAACTTTCTATGGCCATTTTCAAGTTCGCAAACCAGCAACTAGAAGTCGGGTATCCCAAAATGGGTAAATCACCAGTGTTATGGGTAAATCAACAAACTTTCTATGGCCATGTTCAAGTTCGCAAACCGTAACAAATTACCAGAGGCTTTATGGTACCTCTGGACGTCTTAAATTTGCGCATCATCCCCCCAGAAAAAGTTTGATCCCAGGAGCCAGGACCAGAATCAAGATGCCGAAGAAGAGTTCCAAGGGCCTCGTGCCCAATCCTTGGTACAGGATGGGGCACCCCAGTCGATAGCGTTCAGAAACGCACGCCTTATTTCAGTGGCTGAATTCTATGGTAGATATAACGAACTAGTATTCATGGGGGTTACAATGGTTTAAACACCAACATTCACATCACTGGTTTTCCCCATCCTGTAAGTCCCTGATGGCTCATCATGTGCAAAACGGCTGAAAAATGCTGATAATCCAAATTACCGACCAGTTGCTAAATGGGGTGCTCCTCCAAGATCCAAGTATATCTCTTAGATGACTGGACAATCCCCCCATATTCTTCGTATGTGCTATCACTACTAACTTCAGATACCCTGCAAAAGAGTTGAATGTTAGCTATGTGTAGTCTTTTTTTTCAGGATAATGCAAAGCGTGAACCCATTCTCACCAGCGTTAATCATTTCGTCCAGGCTCTTTCCAGAAACAGGAAAATGAAAGCTGCGAAGGCAGTGACTAAAACCTTGCAGACTCAGGGGCTTCGAATGGTGACTGTGGATATCAAGGGGGGGTTGAACATAACCATGATTTTTAAACGGGTGGGTGAAAGGGATTTTCGTTACAGGAAACCGAAACCCAAAATAAACACATTACTCAGTACACAGTCTATCGGCTTTCGGGTTGGGTGCCTTTTTGTAGGGCAGTGAACAAAGATATCTATCAATCTGGATGCCCTCTATTTATACGGGCCTTAGATATGCAGAAATGAATTTAATGAGAATGATTCGAGCAGCTGATAAATATCGCGTATATACAATGGCCATCAATGGCCAATGGAAATGGCGCTTTCCACAGTTTCTGGGATCAAACTTCTGTCGGATTCTGCATGGCTTGGTCCGTGTGAACTGCCCAAGACCGATTGAAATCTATAGTTCTTACGATTTTCAGGTATTTACCGAAAAATAAAACTGGTTGGTGGTTTTAAACATCTTGAAAAATATAAGTTCGTCAATGGGGTTGGGATTATTATCCCATATATGAAATGGAAAATAAAATGTTCATGTTCGAAACCACCAAGCAGATAACATATTACCCTCTGGTCATAGAACATAGCTATATGGAAAATCACCGTGTTTGAATAGGTAAAGCATCATAAATGCAATAAATCATCGAGCTAAATGGGCAATGGCTTCCATATATGTAAGAAATTACCAGAGGCGAATGGGAAAAAGAGCGGTTTTCTGCAACAAAAACATCCAAAAACAAACAAAAAAACAACGCAGTTGGGATATTCTGTGGTCAACGGCTAAGGACGCCACACCCCTCAGCGCCAAGGCACACCTTCTGCCAGTGACAGGCCCGCCAAGAGCTCTAAACCTTGGGCCAGCAGGTCACTTTGCCGGTCATGGTTTGGTGAAATCAGAAGTCCGAATTATGTCTAGCTATGAAGGTTATGACAAAATAGCTATTGAAAATGGCCATAGAAATAGTGGATTTTCCCATTAAACATGGTGATTTTAACCATAGTTATGTTAGTGTACTGGAGGGTAGCTATGAAGGTTTAATGACCTATTCTGTTCAAATTGTTACGCCAAGATATTCAGAGCTATTTCCAAGTTCCAGAAGTTTAGCATAAGACTTTTGTTCGAAGATAGTAACATAATATATGTCCCATGTCCCACTTATGTTGAGCTTAATTTATAGCCTTTGTTTCATGATGTTTAGTCATCTTCAGAGATACACAGGTTTATAACCCAGTGATTGTTATGTTTAATCTCTTATTATTGACAACTTGTGATATTACCATAAGTTTTTAATTAACATCCCAGTGATATGACTTATGTTTCCCATTTATTGATGTGAACTAACGGCTCCCATCTTAAAAATCCCACTGAAAATAGCGCCAGGGCACCGATGGAGCAGCCGATGACCTCCTGAATATCAGATCCGATGATGGCCATCTCCTGTCGAAGCTTTGAAACATGGAAGGGTGGTAAGGGCTATGCTTTGGGATATATATAGTGTTTTGTGTTTAATATATATATATACACAGTATATATATATATACAGTATATATATATCTATATATATATATATATATTCGTATAAAAAATTGGCTTTATATCGTACAATGCCTCAAGTACCTGGGTACCTGAAAGGGCCGTTGATGGCCATTGAAATTGTGTTTGTTGGTTTACAATTCCATTAAGTATTAGAACTATATACTATAGATATATCCACCGTAAATCATTTTAGCTAGTGAACTAAACGAGCTTCGCCGCTTCGCTATCCATGGGAACCAACCCTTTGTTCGGGGACTTACCCACCATTTGCAACCAAATCCTACCAAATATATGTAGGATACGGGGGGTTGACCCAATCTAAAGTCAAACACTTCAAAAAATAGACGTTTTTTCAAAAGTTTCAGCAACCATGATGGGCAAATGGGTATGAGTCAAAATTGGGTACCCCAATAGTTAGATGGTTAATACTAAGAATAGGCTAAAATCTGTGGTCCCAAAATCCCAGGTCTTCAATTTTGACCCATTCCCAAATGTATGCTGAAAATTTGTTGACTTCCCCGGAAGTGATCTCTTCAGTCACCGGTGAAGTGAGATCACTTCCGGGGTTTCGGTCATCCCCTCCCAGCGATCCATGGTGAATCCTGGGAGTATAAAAACCCATTGTGGATGAGCCGAAGATACCCTCTGGTAAACATAGAGAAAACGATGGAAAGATCCACCATTTATAATGGGAAAACTATGGAAAATCACCATTGTTTATGGGGAAACTATGAGAAATCAGCATTTTTAATGGTAAAACGATGGAAAGATCCACCATGCTATCAACACGGGTAAATCCACGAACTTTCGACTGGGCCAGCTATTCAAGTTCGCAAACTGTAACAGTCATTACCAGAGGGTATCTCATCCACCAAAAAAAAATTACTGGGCTACAACTGTCACTCTGTTAAGATGATCCACTACTGGTGATACATATCCGGATTTTTGGGGCACCTTTTACTGGGCGGCTTTACTCTTGGTTGTTGGATCAATCTCAAAATCCACAGGGTTGCCGATTCTGACCGGGGGTGGTTGAAAGCCCCAGAATGATTAGCATGTGTGCCATGAGGCCGTGATCCATCCTCATCATATTTCAAGCATGTTGAACACAACACAACATAATGAATCATTCTGTAAATTAGATTTATTTGCTGTGCAATGTCATATTTGCAATATCATTGGTTCAATAACAATGATATCATATTTTAAATTAAACAAATAACATTTTCACAAGAAACAATACTATGTAATATTATTTGATAATTTGGTTCAATGAACAAGAAATATCTTCGACCTACAACTGGGTCTTCGCCAAGTTGCAGTCAGAGCCCACAAAAAAAGCCGCAGCGGGCGATTAAAGGCATCCCGACCTCGCAGCTTTCATAGCGGTATCATGATTGATGGGTACGCAAGAGAAAAGTGGTAATGGTATATGAATGGATACTAGTACTTAATGATTTGCAAACCAACAAACACAAATAATTGCAAACACTGATACTGATGTGGTAATCCGAAATTGATTTGGTATATTGAAATTGAGACTCAAATCATAAGAAATGTACAAACCAGATACTTATTTTGGCAAGCATAATTTGGCAGTTCCAACCATGGTCAATACTTGTCAATACAATCCAATAGACGGAAGAATTTCACACAAAAAGAAAGGCATGGGAGGCTCGGAATTTTCCAATCCCATAGGATCCATGTATGGAATATTTACCAACATTTACCCCATAAATGACCCAAATGTAGGTAAATATACCATGGATCCTATGGGAATCACGGGTCCTTTTGAAACTTCGGAACTTCCCCAAGTTGAAACTTCGAGGCCCCACACCCTGCAGGAGTCAGCTGCCAGTCCTGGAAAAACCTGGCAATCAAAAATCCCCTTAGACCTTTGCTTTCTCATTTTCTATTGCTGAATCTAAATTCAGATTATCAATTACCCTCTGGTTATTTAACATGGCCATGGAAAATCACCATTTTTTAATAGGTAAACCATCTATAAATGAGCCATTTTCCATGGCTATGTTAAATAACCAGAGGGTAACCGTAATTAACCAAATTATGGTGTCTCTAATATGTGTTTGATCGTTGTTTTGGGCTGCCATCTTCTCCCAATGAGCCATGTAGCTGGCATTTGCCCTGGCATATGACCACCAAGAAGTCCAACATCAACCCCAACACTGGCCATGTTTGTTTGGAAAATTGTCCCGTGGTTTATCAGTTTGCCCATTCAAATTGCTTTTTGTTGGCATCATAACAGTATTACCCCATTCTTGGAAACAAATCCATGAATCGTTGAAATTCACATGTGCAATGGTAAAATCCAACGAACAATCCCCATAATGATTCTGTTAAAAAAAAAACAAGTCCAATGAACAATCCCAGTAGTGACTCTTTAAGAAATTCTCCATTCCCGTAGATCAACACTGCGCCAACGCCCAGTCACAGTGTTCCGCCAAATGTCGCTTGGTGGCACAGCCCAGACGAGCAGCTACAAGTTGCCTCAAGGGATGTCACTGATGTCACAGTTCCAATGTGGCCCCCCCAATGATGTTTCTTGGTTGATAAACTCCATCAACTATTGTTATAAGTGTTTAAAACCGTAGTTGTTGGAATTATAAACCAACTTAGCTATCTAGGGGGGTCCACATTGTATGTAGCTATACCACTTGCATAATATGTGAAATTGTGGTTATTTGAAGGATCCAATTATGTGAATGTTTGGTTGTTAGAAGGATACAATTGTGTGCATAAGTCTTAAATAAGCTGCAATAAATGTATAATCTAATAGTTTGTTTCGGTCTTGAAAGGAGTAAAATCAGACTAGAAGATTGAAGAGTGATAAAATGTACTAGGAAAGTAGTAAGTATAAGAAGTACAAGTTGTCTAGAAGGATTTCACTAATTTCTATCTTTTGGATGTGTTCATACGTGGATGATAAACAAGTGTAAGCCTGCGATAATGGACCTTTTCTATACCCCGAGTAATGGATTGCAACATATTGCAACCCATATTCCCACACATGGCAATTTGGGGGGATACCTCATCTGGTTGTTGGTTTTAACCATCTTGAAAAATATTAAAGTCAATATGGGAAGGATTATTCCCAACTGAATGGAAAGTCATAATATTCAGGTTCCAAACCATCAACCAGATATATTGTTATTCCAATTATTAACCATTATTAACCATAGATTAACCATAGATTTACCGATTTACAATGAAAAAATGTTCCAAACCACCAACCGTTGTCATTTTCAGACACACGAGCCTGTGCTGAAAAAACCCAAACTTCGGCCCGCCGAATGATTCACGTCCAAGACACATCCCTAAGCCCACAGCAGTAGAAGCGAAGAGAGCCCAAAGCAGAGAATATCCTGTGCGCAAAGCCAGGGTTGTGAAAAAAATGTCCGCATAAAACTGAGGAAGAAATGATAAAATTATATGATATACTAACCAACAAACAGTGGGCCACTGGTCGGAGCTTTTATCCTCTCAACAAAATATTGTTTTTTTTGGATAGACAAAGAGAATACAATATTTCCAGCGGCCAAGCAAATGTTGCATTTTTGGACATGGTATTACCCCCGTAAGTGGCACACAAAGTAGGTTTGTCTAGTCTTGAGGTTCGAGCAGCAAGGATGGGCATCACATCTTTGATTCATGTTGATTCAATTTTGTGAAAGGAAAGGCTCTGTTGGTACGTTGTATGCCATGGCCTACACGTGTGTGGATCTGTCCCAAAAAATGTGGCTCTCCAAATTGTCCACTTGCCGATTTCAGCAAGACACCCATTTACATACAAATGGATCACACTTGTCCATGAACCTAGATGATTGTCGTCTTTAGCAGTCCGGAAACATGACCCATGCACAGAACAACACAACTCTTGTCAAGTAGGCATTTTCTGCCCAGCACTCCCTGTCAACCATCTGGGCAAACACATTGAAGATCGTCACTTTATGGACATGTTCCCTACTAGCCATATGTTCATATATCTTCCGAGGTGAGTCGGTCAGTCACTCTACAGTTTGTCCACATTTCTATAACCCCAGAAGTCACAGTTGTGGATGATTTGACATGTCTCCATAGCCCAAAGCAACCAACAAAGAAAACAGAATTGTTGGAATTCCAACCCATCAACTCTCACATAAGCCCAAAAATGGAGTAGCCAGAACTCACATGTCAATCCAAGTAGGGGCTTAATCACCACTCTGTTCACAAACCATAAGATCTATCAGTCTGCCAACGTCCCCCGTGATGGTCCAATGCGTCGCGGTGTTCATCAAGAGTTCCCGTCTTGGAGGATTCCACCATGATATGTTCACATACCCATGACGGATCCGGCTGGTGCTGGTATATTAATGCCAACATCAAGGGGGTATATTGATGGGATCCATGGCACACCATATATTTACCATATATAGCAGCACCATGGATCCTATGGGATATGTTCCTGATATGTTCGATCCAGCTTTCGGGGTGATCCCCCGCAGTTTTCTGCGTTGTGCGTCGGGAAAAATCAGCCCCATGAAAACTACAGATATATTTACAATAAATCATCATCAATATACATATAATACATAAATGTATAAATAACGGTAGAAATATTGACATCTCATCATTAACCATGAATCATCATCATGAAACAATCTACCATAGATATGTCTACTATAAATCCACATCAAATTAACATCATTAATTGGCATTGGGCTTCCCACATTAATATGGGATAATATAGAAACATATTAATTACATCTTAATCAACTTATATAATTATATATATATAAGTATACCATAAATCCCACACATAGTTGTTAATCTAGATCCACATTATCATGAAAAAGCCAGCAAAAAATGTGAAAATCCACATTTTGATACCATGGCTTTGCTTAAGGAACCACCAAAAAATAAAACATATTCCCTATAGATTCCCCAAGTATTGGATTTCCCGCTGGAGAAAATAACAAATCATCTTCAGCAAATCCAAGAGACATGTTGGGTTAAAAAAAAACACTTATACATATAATTGTATATAATTATACCATAAATCCCACACATAGTTGTTAATCTAGATCCACAACCATGCAAAACCCAGCAAACAATGTGAAGATCCACATTTTGCTATTGGAACTCCAAAAATCTCACCGCGCCAAACTGCCAAGGCGCCGAACTGTGCTCCGATTTGCAGGTCCGCCTCCAAGTTCCCAGGGTCAACGTAAGCAATGCCTGAGCTGCGGATGGGGATGAGACCCTTATGTGGTCAAGCCATATGTAGTCCATATGAAACCAACCAGATTAATGGTGATTAATGGTGATTTAATGATGGTTAATGATGATTAATGATGCTTATATAATAATGGCTGGTTGGTGGTTTGAACCTACCCCTCTGAAAAATGATGGAGTTCGTCAGCTGGGATTATGACATTACCAATATATGGAAAAACATAAAATTCCATGGTTCCAAACCACCAACTAGATATATAACTGGGAATGGTCCATAACTGGGACATGATCCACTTACAAACACTTATATCCACCAAAAAAAAACTGGGACATGTTTTTAAACACTTACGTCCACTTTTCCAAGTGGGATGCACTTCCAAGACCATCCAAGTACAAAGTCGAATCAAAGGAACAGTAGTTTCAACACCTTTGCAAACCGATGAGTCAAACCTTGGTACCCAAGGTACCTTGGTACCCAAGGTACCTTGGTACCATAGTTGGTTTATGAATGTTTATTCACCCACATATGGTAGTAACAGGTACAGTAACAGGTTTTGACCCATCCACATATATCGAAGCATCGAATAGTTTTTCAGTAGCAACCAACACCTGTTATCTTTGTTAGCCATGTTGGTTCAGTTCACGTTTGGTGAATTCTATGGTTTATGGTAAATATATGCATAGTTCGATGGGTTTCAGACTCAACTTGTAACATCTTACAAGATCTTAAACCAACGTATCTTATCTGGTTGGTGGTTTTAACCATCTTGAAAAATATGAGTCAGTCATGAAAAATGATTATCCCACATATGAAATGGAAAATAAAATTCATGTTCCAAACCACCAACCAGTTATCTATGTCTACAATGAGGTACATTACCCTCTGGTAAACTAACATAACTATGGAACATCACCATTTTCAATGGGTAAATTCCAGTATAAATGGCCAATTTAAATAGCTATGCAACAAATTACCAGAGGGTATCAACCAACAAACATGTCATTTCGGTGTTCCAAACCACCAACAAACCGACGAAACGAAGATGCTCATCAACCAGCCAGGACCTGTGAAGGCCAGAAGTCGCTTCAACCAAGATGTCCTGAGAGCCGAAGATGTCGTCATGCTGACGACTTAAGATGGCTATGATATATTATGATGTATATATTAAAAGGCCAAGATTGCTGACTTTAAGATGGTTATGATACCAAGATGATTGTTCAAAAGGCCTTGCTATCTATGATATATTATGGCTATCTATGATGTGTATTAACTGTATTAAACATATTAATCTGGGTAAATGAAATCATATTTCACTCACCTGAATTGTTCGGCCATTTGGGGATAATTTCCCTTACTAACCATGATTTCCAGTGAGGGAGAACAGTGAGGTCGTGATTAAATTTACCCAGATATATGATCCATAGATTCACCATTATTAACCATTATTAACCATAGATTCACCATAGATTCACCATAATTAACCATACATGCAGTCATCCTGGCTCAAGCTCAACCCTCACCAAAATGGGAAGATGGGACGATGGATCCGTGGTAAACATGAAACATGTCAGATCCGATGCACAGTGAAGGACACTGTGCATCTTGCAAAAAAAAAGCGCTTAAACCATGTTGTTGGTTGTACAGTATATATCCATGTATATCCATGTATATCCGATGATATTTCCATTATATACACACTTTTGTTGCTCAAACCACCAAATTGAAGCCAATTGAAAGAGAAATACCACACACACCTTGGAAGGTGGCCTCCCTCTTAAAAGGTCCATGTATCTAGAGCAATCAGAGTATGATGGACAGGTCGTTTTCTAGAAGTTCTGCAATAGGGGATGATACTATGATCGATATAATGGTTTCATATACCCTCTAGTTATTTAACATAGCTATGGAAAATGGTCCATTTATAGATGATTTTCCAGCTATAAACTTCAATTTATAGTGGATTTTCCATGGCTATATTAAATACCCAAAGGGTAGATGTGCTATATATATATATAATGCTATATATTCAGGTATATAATATGATGACATACGTTTCAAACGTATGAAATATCTGAAATACGACATCTCTAATCTATAGCAGTTCCTCATTCTCTGCTGACAAAAAAACATATCAGAAGCTTTCCAGCAATCTCTTCGCTGATTCCATATGCCATATGAGCCGTGTTCGAAAGGTCGTGTTTTTCTGAAGGCGCTAAGGGAATGCTTACGCCGGAGCTTATGAGCTGCTTACGTGCCCACGTGAGCCCATGGTGACGCGGGCTTATGCACACCAGGGTTTGGCTTACGCGAGGTCCTTATTGCCTCTTCCTTAATAAAAATTAACAACTGGGTGTTGAAAGTGGCTCATGTGTGTCCCTCAAGGATTTTTACCCAAACCTGGGACCTCAAGCCCGGGCGCTCAGGATATGCCCATGATCAGTGGTACCCTTCACATATGCCGCACACATCCATGGAACCTGCAAAAATGGAAGGTCATTTTTTCGCCTGAACTCCTGACTGCGTTTTCTATGGAGGTTTCCTAAAGTGGGGGTACCCCTAACTCATCCATATTTTCAAAGGGTTTTCCATGAAATAAAGATAAATAAACCATCCAGCGAGCTTGGGGATCCCACATTTATGGAAACCTCCAAATGTGTTCAATATCAACCACCAAGGTGATACACAATCAAGCTCTTAAGTCTTCATCATTATTTCCACAGCCAAATAGCACGAGAAAATTATCCTACAGGAAAGGCCAGCCCCAGTTCTGAATTGGTTTATATTGCTTTATATTGGTTTACAACTAGTTCGATATATCACCTAAAAACATCTATAAACCATAGTTTTTGAAGTTATTTCAACCAACTTAGCTATCTTTTTTTAGCCCCCACATTGTAGCCTTACTGAAAAGGGTCACCCGGGAGCCAACGGAATTCTCCTTGGAGCCAAGGTACCAGGACAACTCTAAGACCTTGTCCACCTGGGAAGGTCGGGGAAAAGCAAGTAAATCATTGGATTTGATTCCCAAAGAAACTTCTGGTTGGTGGTATCTCAATATATCATGATAATCCTATATAATATATATTCTGGTGATAATTATAATCCAAATATTATATAAGATGATGATAATAATCCAAATATTATTACTGGTTGGTGGTTTGAACCTACCCCTCTGAAATATATTATATGACTTCGTCAGTTGGGATGATGACATTCCCATAACTCAATGGAAAGTCATAAAATTAATGTTCCAAACTCCAAACCACCAACCGGAACTTGCTTTTACCTGTTTTACTACCACTCATCGCAGGGAACATCCTAGATTTACTTTTTCCTTTCAACAGCATTCTGGGAGCTAATGAAGTGCATCTTCCAACATCTTCCAAACTTATATATATATAGGTTAACCAAAGGCTATCTGAAGGCTATCTTCCATGCATCTTTTCACCATCCGTCTTCATATAATTTCATATATACATCTATGGTATCTTCAAGGGCGATATACCGCCCATCCCAACTGGCTGCCATTGATTCACCGTCGCGGAAAAAAACCACCAGTGTAAAACACAGACCCAAATCACGCTCTCACTTGCCCAGTCAATCCCACGAAATCCCTAAACAAAAAACAAGTTACCCAGTAAAAATGGAGGTGTTTTACTCTATAAATCTTTGTACTTCAACCATTTTTTGTTGGGAAAGGGGTAGTTGGAAGGTCTAGGTACCCTCTGGTGATGACTGTTACAGTTTGCGACACAGAACATGGCTCATAGAAATAGTTGATTTACCTATTCAAGATTGTGTTTTTCCATCGTTTTCTGTATGTTTACCAGAGGGTATATACTGGGGGACTGTATGTTTACCAGAGGATATATACCATGTTTATAGCATATGACTGGGGGACTGTATGTTTACCAGAGGGTATATACCATGTTTATAGCATATGACTGGGGGAATAAACATCATAAAAATCCAGCTATACCAGCGATGACTTTGGGTACCAGCTATTTTCAATAGCTATATTTTCTATATACCAGCTACTTTCATAGCTATTAGTTAATTTACCTATTAGTTAAATTTCCCATTAGGTGATGTTCCTATAAATTTAAATAATTTACCTAACTATTAGTTACTATAGTTGATTTACCTATCTTATCAGTTACAGTATGTTAGTTCATTTGTAGTTTACCCATTAAAGATGGTGATTTTCCATAGCAAACTGTGAGTTTACCAGAGGCTATATGACTTCGCGAGCGCGAAGCCACGGTGGAAAGCCTGCGCACCAAGTGACACCGCCTTTGTCCTCGCCCAAGCAGAGGGGCCGTGCCAGTTCCGGTTTGCAGATCGACAGCCTTGGCGATCGGGGAAGCGGAATGATGCGGAATGAACAATGGCGATTTTCCCGAGGGAAAATGAGGATTTACCTGGGGAAAATGATGATTTTATGGGATTGAACTATAGGAAAAATGGTGATTTCAAGTATAGAAATTGTGATTTCATGGGATATCCCGTTTACCGATAGCTCGGTGAACATCAAGCCCCATGAAAACTAGATCAAATATCCCCAACAACCCCTGTTAACCAATGATGTGCCCCACCTTGTCGGTTATAGTGGCCCCTATGTTTGTTGGAGTTGACTTTTCGACCTTTTCTCCAGCGGAGTGCTGAAAGAAAGGGAAGAACCAACAAATATCATCAAATATCATCATATACCATTCAGATACTATATCATACTATATCAGCTATATCACCAACCACTATACATCAAATATCAAATACCATTCAGGGTTACCCTCTGGTAAACAGCCACATAACTATGGAAAGATCCACCATGCTATTCATGGGAAAATCCGCTATTTCGATTGGGCCATTTTCAAGTTCGCAAACTGTTACCAGAGGGTATGTGTCAAAGGTAATTATCAGTTTATCATCCCAAGTGAATGGATAACACAAACTCTTAGTTTACCAGGCCGGGTTACCACTAAATATCATCAAATATCATCATATACCATTCAGATACTATATCACCAACCACTATAATAGTGGATTTTCCCATGAATAGCATGGTGATTTTCCATAGTTATGTGGCTGTCCACTATACATCAAATATCAAATACTAAATTCAGGGTTACCTCCAGATATCTCACCGCGATTTCTATGGCACCGATATGCACCGATACCAGGCACCGACACCAAGCCGCGGTGTGGAGGGATGCGACTCCGGCGGTTTCAAGAGCCCAAAGGAATTCAACGCCACGGGGGTCGGCTCGCGGGAGCCTTGACCTCGGCGATTTCGGGCGAAATTTTAGGCCATAACCAAGGTGGTGCCCCCCCAAGTTATCAATGGGTTAGAATCCATATAAATCCTATAGTTTAAAGCATAGCTATAGCTCGAAGTTTACTAAGAAACTGGGGCACCACAAAGCTACAGGATGGTGCCCCCCAGTTATGTTTGTTGGTTTATAAACCCCATTAACTAGTTCGATATATCACCAACAAAAACCAACACGTGAAATTGGACTTATGTTCACCAACTTAGCGATTCCGAACTGGGGCACCACCCTGTAGGATTAGCGATTCCTGGTGAACTCTCCAATAATCATTGGGATATATATGGGATATAATTGGGTATAGCTAAGAATTATAATCCATTATATCCAATTAGATATAACAATCATAGATTAATGTTTTCCTATTACAATCATAGAAAACCATCAACCCCACTTTGTAATAATCTAATTATTCATGAACTACTAATTACTATCTTGAAAACCATCATGTACTACTTAGATGGGCCATAGGATTAGCTAACTGGTTAATACCTGGGGCTATATATATCCCAATTTGTTTATCAATTTACTAACTAGTTAACTAACTCCATGGCCCATCTAAGTGCAGCAGTACCAATTTGAGGACTGGGCCCCGAAAACTTTGCAATGCGAAGTTAGGTTCACTCAACCAGAACAACGGTGATTTCAATATCTTGGGATTTACTTAGCTAACTTGGGTTATATCTGGGCAAACGAGGAAGGACTTCTGGTGTTTGTAATCACGCTAGCGGGGTTATAAACTATCCAAAATGATCTGCTCCAGGGGTCGGATGGGAATTTCTGGCAAACAATAGCCTGACAGCTTGTGAATACCGGAGAATATGTGTGATAATTTTAAGTGAAATATTGCGAGTGCCCATTTACAATCATTTTAGCACATACATAGTGCATGTATATATAGTGCATGTAATATCTATTACTATATATATATATATATATCTGGCCAAATTACTTTAATTCTTACCTCGTCTCCCTCGTGTCTTAATTTGTTCCCCATGATTACTGTCCTCGTTCGTTAATTTGCAGGTGCAAATTAAGGCTTTA
>Ga0126342_10005213_pt1 | contig 22577 bp, 20 predicted proteins | sample Cyp1metagenome_FD_92528 | JGI IMG/M metagenome (GOLD analysis project Ga0126342, IMG submission 92528) | Coral microbial communities from Lord Howe Island, Old Settlement Bay, Australia - Cyphastrea 1 metagenome | ecosystem: Host-associated > Invertebrates > Cnidaria > Coral ...
AACGAAGAACAAACCCTTCCGCGATTGCTCACTGTGGTACCGCGGTTGCTACGCGATTGGCTGAGCGATTGAGGGCTGTCCGGGAAAAGGTATTTTGGACAACCCCCATATATATATACATATATTACATATGATTATATATATATATATAGGTGATGTTATTTTATTGCACGATCCATGTGCTCCAGGCCTGGCGCCGGCCATCCGCCTCTTAGCGAATGGCGATGATGCGACCCGAGATCTGATGGCATGGGCCGGCCCCGTGCTGAGTGTGGACGATGCCTGGGACGGGGGATGAGATTCTGCCTTGGACTGATCTAAATCGATATGATAATGATATGATAATGAATTACACTTGATATGGGATTATGATTATGATAAAACGAATTTGAATGACACTTGATATATCTTGATATGATAATGACAATGACACTGATTGAAATCGACAGAAACCATTTTTACGTACCTATCTTGTAGGATCCATGAACGATCTCAGGCATTTCTTGCTCAATTACTTCCAAGATAATATGCATGCACCAAAAACCGGACCCAACCTGTAACCATTGCCATTTCCACAAGTTATGGCAATCTAACTGTCCGACGGTCCAATGGTTGAGCCAGCGAGAAGGTGACCCCATTCCCGAAACTGGCGTAGACCGAGCGAGGTTTCACTGCGGATTGCGCATGAAAAGAACAGATTTCTGCGTGGATATGGGTAGTGTACAAAGACTGCCACTCTCTACAGTCACATCATGTGCACAGTTCGCTGTCGGGGTTTGACCAAGGACAGCCATTCTGATCTTCCACCCCTGCCAATGAGTTGCTGCCCCAGCTGCCAGGATCGACTCACCACCTTCACCCTGCCAGAAGCACTTCCAGCCTGTGTGGGGAAGCTCTGATCGCAAGCCTGGCAGTGACATGATTGCCGGATTCAAAATGGACGTTTTTTGATGTAGAAAATGTAAAAGCATGAGAAACATCACTATGATTTTAGTGACTGAATGCAAACAATTGTGACTGAGTTGTCAAGAATTAAGCGTCAAGACCACCATGTGCGCGGTAGTTGATAGGGGTGTCACCTTGGTCCTGTTTTGATCCAAGAGACATCAATGTCAGCGTTTTATCCCAAGTAAAACCCCAGGCATTTGCTCCATTTGTAAAGAGTGTTTTTTTTATTTGAACTATCACATGATGGGGAGGTGAGCATATGCCCTCTCCACACTACCTTTTCAAACAGATATCTCAGATAGCTGATAGCTATGTTTCCACAACTGAGAGAAAAAAAGTGCCTTTAAACAAAATGAAAAATCTGGTATGATCGGTAGCCAATGCCATGCAAAGACATCTCCCTCTGGCACTTTGGAGCCAAGTTTGGTGGACCAGGTGCCGTTGCCAAAAAGAGCCAACCTGCCGTCTCCTATCATCCTGACACAGGCCCATGGACAGCCCGTTTTTTTCCCAGGGACACCCAGATGGAACTGGTTGCGATTTGTTTAGCAACATGCAACAACTAGCAAGTACATCCAACATCATCGAACTACAACTACATAGATTCAGATAGAAAGCTGCCAGTTTAGACTGCATGCTGCCATTGGATCAGGGTCCTGCCAGGATTGGCTCATGAAGCATGCCCTGCCTCGGAACGACCTTTTCTTGGCCAAGAGGGTCCTCATGGTGCGGATCTCAGAGGGTGGATCATCCAATCTTTGGGGTGAGCCAGGTATGACACCTGTAAGCCCCAAACTCACTGGTTCAGGCTCGCGTCATGGACACTCAGGATGTGGATGTTTCGGTGTCAAATTTTCTTTGAATGTGCAAACTCTCAAGGGTAGAGCCCAACTTCCAGGTGTTCTTGTGATTGTGACATGTACCTCAAAGGACAAAAACACCTTGCTGGATACATGCTGGGACACCTTATGATTCGCTTGTACCTTGTTCCAGTCTTAGTCAGTCTTATATTAGTTTTATATATATATTTATTATATAGTGTTGAATTATGTTGAATTAGTTCTATATAATTATATAATATTATATAGTTTATTCTATATATATAATATAAGATTATATAAGTTATAAAAGTTATATCAGTCTTATAGATATAGCCGACTTCACCAGCTCTGTGGCTCGCAGTGAGGATCGTGCGGATTTGACCGCCGTGGATCGACAGGGCAACGGCGTCCTGGCGGTGGTGCCTTGGGCCATGCAACGCTGGTCCCAAGACGGTGGATACACCAAAAATGCTGGGTTTTACCGTGTTATATAATATATAATATATAATATAATATGATATAATATGTTATCATTATACCATGTTGATATAATAATGATATTATATGAAATTATATGTAGAACTATAATTGATGATGTGCTTCGCTCCCTTAAAATTTCTATTGTTACTTTGAAGCCTCTGCAGCCAGTGCATCTGATCCTTAGCGGCCGATGCCAAGAAATGGAGGAATGATCGGTCAGTAAACCTCGGTCACTCAGAACTTTTGAAGCCTCACCAACAAAAATATGATTCAATATTACCATATATTACCATACATTACATATGTTGCCAGGTTTATCCCAGTTCATGGTTTTTCATGAACAGTACACCCAAAATGGACTTTTTTCACGTCAACCTCCCCTCGTCTTGACATTTCGCAAGACCCATCGCAAGTGGGTGGCCTCTGAGGCGGTGGAACATCAATGCTCCCAGGAGATGGTGAAGTTGTTGTTGGAACAGGGCTGTGCGGACAGCCCGGCGCCGCCGGCGATGCAGGGCTTTTTTTTGGGGCGTTGGAAGGTAGCAATGGTAACAGCCTGGTAGCAGTAGCAATAGTAGTATTTGTATGTATTTGTATATATGCAATATGGAAAATATGGAATAGTGATCAATAGGCCATGGAATAATGTGCTATATGTTCACTTTTCACCCCCCCAAGAATCCTGGTTTGGTAACTTGATGCATTCGCGGGTGTCCACTTCCCAGACTCCTCACGAGCCGCGCAAATTGAATTCATCAGAGTCAGCACAACCAAGTCTTGATTGCCTCAGTAGAAAGAGGCATGTCGGCATGAATCAAAAGAGCGTTTCCACCGTTTCCACAAGACAATCACTCTAAAATCAGCCCAAAAACATCTTTCAACCCCTGAAAATATCTTGTAGTCCCTGTAAAATTGCATGTAACCCATTGGTTTTGTACCCACTCTGCCCAGGTCCTAGGTCCTCCAAGGGGAACTTGGGACCTCCCCTGGCCATCGCTGCAAGATGTGGGCGATTGGAGGTGTAAAGGGGTTGAAGGAGCTTGATAAAGCCAAGTTGATTAATAGTAGTCAGCACAAGTTGGGACAATTATCAATTACTCTCACTGTTTATCTATTGATACCCTGGTTTTGGTACAGTACCCCCCAAATATTGATGTCATTTGCCACTCAATTAGTTAGTCGCATTGGAGTGGGTCAAAAACGGAGGAGATACTGAAACCATTTGAAAGTCCTTTTTTGGGAGGAAATCTTGCAACTTTGAAATACACACCACATGAACCGAAACAAAAAAAATGACCATTTCACCAGCGGGGGCCATTTGCAGGAGTAAAGTCACCACGCAACCCCTCGTTGAAGCAATCAAGAGGGAGTTCCAAGACGTGCTGCTCACCGATTCTGGGGGTCCTTTGCAGGTGGTTCGAGTCCTCCTGGACTATGGTTGCGATCCCTTGGAGATTGAAGCAGCTTGACAGCAGCCTAAGAATGGGAAAAAAACAAAAAGATACAACATATCAACATGATACAACTATATTCCAAGCTGTCATGGCGTACTGCACCTACCTGCACATCTGGGAAGAAGTTCTGAACACCTGGAGTTTACACGGTTATCTTCAGCTGAATGTCAAGGGCGTATCCTGTCTCTTTCGGGCAATTACCCTGCCTACGTTTGCTTGTTTCTGAATCCATTCGCTGTTTATGAACAGATCCTGAAAGTCTGAAAGTACCGTACATGTGGGAAGAGAATGATATTGATGATAATATGGAAAATTGTTTCTATGACCAGAACAACCTGTATTTGGCGCGCCTTTTGTTTTCTCCACCCTCAAAGCGATGCTCCTCATGCCACATCTGACGTAGGTGTCGAAGCATAAGCTGCCAGAGGCTGCGAAAAGTTTGTTGGGCTACTTGGCCCGGGCCTGAGCCAAGGAGAACTCGGCTCTGGGGATGGCTGGGTGTTTTAGGGGTTCAAAATGGCTCAAAGGACCAACATGTTTGGCGATTTGGGAATCCTGGAATTAAACCCATTTGGATTTTGGAGAGTCCATAGTGTTGCGAGATGTTAGTATCATTCAAGCATATTCAACCTATTTGCCAGAGGGGTGTAGCTCATTTGCAAAATGCGTTTTCCAAGCCTATTTTGGTTGGTGACCTTCAACTCCAGATGACATGGTCCCGTGTTTAAAACATTTTAAAACCACATTTTTGTGGCTTGGTAGATCCATGACACATGGTATCTCCATGGTTGGCCCAGGATCCAGTCTTCCACCAGAGCCCTGCGATTCACTGCCCCAGGTGCCCAAAGACGACGCAGTGCTGCAGAAGGGCTTGCCCTTGCGGCGGCTGCGACGCACATTGGCGGTGACGTTGTTGCCCTTGGTACCTTGGACCAAAAAGCCGGTGCAAGTTGGGCTCTGGAAGAGCCCCCGGATCATGGTTGAGAAGGGAGTTACTATAGTTTTATTATGTTATATGAGCATTTTAAGTGCTTTTACATGATTTTACCAGATTAATGTTTTATGACTGGCAATAGTCAGGAGATCACCCACACCCGTTCGGACAGGGAGGGCCAAGAATGAGATGATAGGGCTTTGCTTGTCATGGCTCTTGGACAGACAGTTCCCGATCATTCCAGCAAGGGGGTTGAAATGCTGAGCTGGTCTTGGGAGTTTGTTCCTGCTCAAAAGTGGTGCAGTTTGGCTCTAAATCAATCAACTTGTAGAACCAGGTCTGTGCGTTCCATTGGAGTTTCTTGACACATGCTTCAAGTCACTCTAGCTTTGCCAAGCGGTTGCAGTGAGATGTTTTCGATTCCGCAGTCCTCCAAGGTAGGGGACTTGAGGGTTCTGGCACAGAAATACTTTCAATGTGGATTCTTGAGGCTTGTGACTGGAGACCATCACGTGTTGGATCCTACAGTATCTCTGCAAGCTGCGGAACTTGAGGACGGAGACCATCTGACGGCTATTATTGTCCTGGAAGCAAAGCTGGCGGCAACAGAAGCAGCTTTTGCCTTGTTTCGCCCTGGAGGTGACCGAGTTGTCACATGGGGCATGCCACACTTCGGTGGTGACAGCTCTGAAGTCCAAGATCAGCTGAAGGGTGTCCAGCAGGTTCGAGCAACTCAGCGGGCATTTGCAGCTATCCTGGTGGATGGGTCAGTCGTGACTTGGGGCAATCCAGAGTCTGGTGGTGACAGTTCTGGAGTCCAAGATCAGCTGAAGGGTGTCCAGCAGCTTCAAGCAACGAGCTATGCATTTGCTGCGATCCTAGTGGATGGGTCGGTCGTGACTTGGGGCAGTCCAGACTTTTGTGCTGACAGCTCTATAGTCAAAGATCAGCTGAGGGGTGTCCAACAGGTTCAAGCAACCGGGTCTGCATTTGCTGCGATCCTGGCTGATGGGTCAGTCGTGACTTGGGGCTCACCAAACTTTGGTGGTGACAGCTCTGCAGTCCAAGATCAGCTCAAGGGTGTCGAGCAGCTTCAAGCAACTGACCGGGCATTTGCTGCGATCCTGGCTGATGGGTCAGTCGTGACTTGGGGCACACCAAACTTTGGTGGTGACAGCTCTGCAGTCCAAGATCAGCTCAAGGGTGTCCAGCAGCTTCAAGCAACGACCTATGCATTTGCTGCGATCCTGGCTGATGGGTCAGTCGTGACTTGGGGCGAACCAAAACAAGGTGGTGACAGCTCTGGAGTCCAAGATCAGCTCAAGGGTGTCGAGCAGCTTCAAGCAACTGACCGGGCATTTGCTGCGATCCTGGCCGATGGGTCAGTCGTGACTTGGGGCTCACCACACTTTGGTGGTGACAGCTCTGCAGTCCAAGATCAGCTGAAGGGTGTCCAGCAGCTTCAAGCAACGATCTATGCATTTGCTGCGATCCTGGCTGATGGGTCAGTCGTGACTTGGGGCTCACCAAACTTTGGTGGTGACAGCTCTGCAGTCCAAGATCAGCTCAAGGGTGTCGAGCAGCTTCAAGCAACTCACCTGGCATTTGCTGCGATCCTGGCCGATGGGTCAGTCGTGACTTGGGGCAAAGCAGACCATGGTGGTGATAGCTCAGCAGTCGCTGCCCAGTTTGCATATGTGTAATATTGATGAAAATATTGTGTAATCATGTTGGTGCACAGGCGCCCTTTATCTAGTATCGTACAGTGATGGTTGATCAGCTTTCGGAAGTGTGCCTGAAAAGGCCGCGCATCCAGTACAGACATTACAGATATGGACATGTCTCTCCCTCCAATGGAAGGGTCCAACCTCCGTAAATCTATGGTGTTTGACCAAACTAATGGTAATGCCATGTAATGCCAATGCCTTCTGATGCTGAAGTCTCATACTTCAGATGGATTTATGGTGTTGGTTAAAGTTGTGATCCTGGGATTTTCTCTTGGGATCTGACATTGTGTGGAAGTGGCATTGGTCTTCCTCTGCAACTATTATTTTTACAGTAAGTGAATAGTATGAGCCTGAATATCATGGCGCAGTATAGCCCTATCATTTGGACTGTGTACCTCAGAAATCGGATTTAGGTTGGCCTCCTACTGTGATCTGGCTCACTTGAGATGGATGGGGTAGAAAGAAGGGCCTACCTGAAACCAAGAGAAGAGTTGCTTGTCACTATCACTTGCCACATGTGCAATGGGTTCATCAGAGAGTCTGCTGTAGTATCCAGCATGCTGCTTCCGTTCAATAGTCAACACTTGAGGATAGCAGCCAATTTATTTGTTAGTGGAACTGTATTTTGTCATTTCCAGTCACTGTTGAGATTTCAACCTGCTGCTAAGGCTCGAAAGATGTTACCCTCCAGCCATTCAGGACAGAGAAATCTGGATTCCCAGCTCGTACAGGCACTTGGGTTGTGGTTTTGTAGTGTCCATTTCGAGGATATCATTTTGGGGGCGTACTGAGGTGATCTTGGAATATGAATATCTGGGAATATCCGAATATCACCTATGTTTTCCCCCAGAGAAATTGCCTGGCTAAGATGTGACAGGAGGAGTTCTTGAAAGGATGGCCCCAAACATCCCAAAATCGATCAACACATGTGATGTACACGTATTTTACAAGAACACAAACAGATATGTGAACATACATTATCATATAATCATATATATCATATATCATTATACGCAGTATATATGATATCATAATTGTTGTTACTGTCACTATTACGTATATTATATTGTTATTCATAGGTTTTCTTCAGCCGGGGGTGATGCCCACCAGTAGGGATCGCCCAGAGCCAGGTGTTGGTTCTGGGCTGTGAACATGCAGCTCCACTGCCGGACGATTCACTTGAGAGCTTGGTGCAGCTTTGCCGCAGCCTGTCCAGACCTCGGCAGTCGTCACCTGCATTTCTGGCCTGGCTGTGCTTGGAATTGAACTGACCATCCAGATGAAAGTTCGAGTGATGTTCGAACATTATATATATATATATAGATATCAACATGATATCAACTATCAAAACCTATTTTATCACAACGTGTTGTTCACTATCTGATTCCTTGATTCATCGTGATTCTCTATGCCTGTTCCAGTCGCCCTTGTTATCTCCGCCCCAGCTTCCAGGCTGATGTCGTTCGACTCATCTTCCATGGATTTGGGTCTTCGCTTGGCAAACAGCTTGTGCGAGGTGGGCTGTGTTGAAATCGATGTTGAAATCTTGATGTTTGAGAGAAATTCCATCAATTCACGTTCCAAAACGGCGAAACTTGTCACTAGGCTAGGCTTGCACAAAAGTGATTTTTTGTCTGGCCCCGGTTACCAGAGAGTCAAAGTTGTAGAGCACCAAAAGTTGTGAAATCAGTGATGTCGCCACCTGAGGATCTGTGAATGCTTGGAAAGGTAGATTCATCAAATATCATGAAATCATTGCTCCAAATCCAAGAGAGAAACCTCGCTTGACACCAATCGAGGATGAGGATCCCCACAGCACCATGATTGCCAGACCCCAGGCTGGACCAGCAGCAGAAAAGCTGCGCAGACATGGCATCTTTAAAATGTGGAGAGCCCAGTTTGTGAACACGTTGGGCTGTTGACCTCAACCATCGTCGATGAGTGGTGAGTTGTAGATGATCCATATCCATATCTTACCTGTTGACTGGCCCACCAGCTCCAGGGAACCCAGGGAACAGACCTGTGAATGCAACTGCTGTTCTTCGTTTTGGCTTGTGCCAAAGTATGGATCTCCCAATTCATCTTGCCAACCGTGAACCCCCTCCAAAAAGCTGCATGGTTGCAACTACTAGGAAAATAGGTTTGCGGGCCGGCAGAATTTTGGACATTGCACTTCTTCGCACAAGTTTCATGGGATGGTATGAAATACAATGCGGCACCGGCGCAGTGAAATTTCAACACTCGAAAAGTGCAAAGATGTTTGGTTGGTGTGTTAGTTGATCCAAGTAATTTGATCAAACTGATTTGATCAAAGGCATGCGATGTGCCCACCGTTTCAGCCCACGGCATCCACATGGAAAGACCATTCGAGGCTTCCATGCTTGGCGGCCACACCAGAGCTGTTGCACCAGCCGTGAGAAGCTCAGACGTCACAGGAATCATGGTTGGGATTCGGAGAATCATCCCCAAATGGCCAGATTGGTGAATTATGTTAATTATTAATATTATTTATATATATATAATATAATATTTATTGAATTTATTGATCATATATAGTTTGCCCAGATTCTAGATATCTAGTCCTCTACCCAAAGAGACAGCATCATATGAGAACTTTATATACATGACCTTGTGAAACTGTATCACACCACAAGGCATCATTCACAACGCTGACTTTACCACTGCTCCTCTTGTTGGGATCTTGTTGGGACACGAGTGGAGACATCCACCAAGGCCCAGACCGCAGCATATCCGACTGGCCGCAGTAGTGCTGGCAAGTTAAAAACTTGTCGCTGTAGCTCCCCATGTAGCTCCCCAAGAACTATGCCAAATCCTTCTTGTGGGAGTCCGAGGTGGTTTCGAAGTGCATCAAATCGCTAGTATCATATTCCATTATCATCAGTGATCATATATCCCCATGTTTCTTCAAGTCCACATGTTTTTGCCAATCAAACGGACCAGGTTGGTGGTTTTTTTTCCAGCCAGGAGAATATCTTGTGGAAGTGGTCTGAGCTGATCTCCCAACCAGAGCCCCGGCCGGGACCCATCTCGGTGTGGAGCCTCAGCTGACAGCTATAGATCCAATAGAAATCGGGGGATGTGGATGTAACAATGATTATCATACCAACCATTAATGGGGATATAAATAACCAGAAATGGGGATATAAATAGGTATATCCATAGCATTAGATGGTTATATCCCATTATTTATATGCCCATTAATGGCTATCATATACCAAGCATTAATGGGGATATAAATAACTATAAATAGATATAATTAATATAATATAATGATATTACTAGCAGACATAACTAAATTATCTAGAATCTGTTGATATGTGGCTTTGTCTGAGAATGGTGGGTACCGCCAAGTTTTTGGCGATTGAACGAGTGAACATGATGTCTTCAACCATAAAATTTGGTACCCCATTTTCAGACAACCCAAATATAGTGGTACCAGGGTCAATGGGTAACCACTACCAGACAGAGATACTTTTGATCCCTGACTCTTGGTGAACCCCCTTTTTTTTTGTGGATCAAAACCACCAACATCCCCAATGTTAGCTGAATTTGGTGGGGGAAACCATGGGAAACCCAACAATAAAGCTATTATTTTGGGGGATCATTGATGGAGATTTTGAGATATGATTTATGGCATGTTTGGAATTGTTCGATGCGTTGGTTTTACCAGAAAAACGTCTGAATGATGGGGGTATCATGAGGATTTTGGTTGGGAAGTCATGGAACTATAATGATTTATATTTCAATATATATATAATTATATATAATATATATATAATATATATATATATGGTACCCCCCAAGATTGTATATATATATATATATATGTATGATATATATATATATGATATATGTTACACAACTATAATTATGTTATATATTGAAATATATAATATCTAGAATCCCAGCATGTTTGGTTCCCATCTCGCCCCATCCAGGCCGGTGCCCTGGAAGCCTTGACGCCCAGCGAACTGATTCGTTTGGAGGTGCAAACGGGAAGAGTTGGGGAAGCGCCAAAAGAAGTGGAGTTAAGCAGTTGAAATATGTTGAAATTTGGGGTTGAACCTCTGACAATGGAGATCAATGGGGATGTAACTACCAAGAATAAACATGTAAGATGATTTAAGCAGCATGAATTGAGGATTCTGCCACTGAAAGCGCGGCTTCAACCACCAAAGACGGCGAATTTGAGGAAAACCTTGGGTAGTTTCAGAAATAGTCATAGTCAAGACGTGGATGACAAGTCCGAATGCGGATTGGGGCATGAAGCAGCAAGAAATAGTATGCAAGGAATGGACTTGGGGTAGGCCAGCAAGAATTAGGTGATCGAGGCAGGAAAGCATTGGGACTTAGCCATCAGAAATAAGAGATTAAAAATTTACCAGCAAACAGAGAGTCAAACAATAGTGATCGAATGGATAGGGCTAAGGAAAAGGGAAAGAGTATGTTGGGGGGATGCAGGATACATAGCAGATAACATACACAGACACGACCAACATAATCAATGCATGAATTCCATTGGAGGCATGGTTTGTCAAAGTATATACTCCAAAAGTTCTCAATGTTTTAACCTGTGAGTTAAACAGCACTCTGGTTCTCCATTCCAAACACATACCAAGTTCTGGAATCCCAAATCCGTTGATTTGTGTGGAAAGCTGTGGAGGTTGCATCGTTTTGAGATGTATGATATCAATGATACACATGGATCATTGATGTTCATTGTACATTGTCATGCTTCCTTGAAACCGCAGTGTCAAGCTATTTCGACCAGGTGCCACAGAAGCTGCTGAGAGAGAGGAACTTCAAAATGTCCAAGGAATGGGCAGCTATGCTCCTGCAGGTGGGAAGTTCCAGGTTGTCAGTGCCAAAAAATATGCCAAACACATCGCTTTGTTTGAGATTTATCGTAGGACCATGTAGGACCCACTTCTGTTGCAAAGATGTAGGGTTTTGAGATGCGTGGGACCTTCAAAACGACACCTTCAACTTTGTTTCCCACCTCTTCACCCTACATGCATCGATCATGAATGTGTACATACATGCATACATACATATGACCATTTGTCATAAATAGTTGACAGAAGTTTTGCACTAGTTGTTGATAATTAGTGTGAACCTAGTTGTTTTTTCTCTTCGTTATGAGGCGGCACGCAAACTAAATTCACCAATTCTGCAAGGCAGCGCTAGCAAACCCGCTAGGTTTGCGCTATTTTTTTTTTTCACACCCATGTTCAAGGCTAGTTTTTTATGTTCCTGTCTGCTTTGTTCTTCAACATGAAGAAAAGTCAAGATGTAACACTTAGCTCTTTAAACCTAAGGATGTCTTAGTGAATTTCTGTGCTACTCAACAATTTTCCTATATTTTGAGGTTGCGGCTCAACTTTGCGAATTCGTACGTAATTTTACCCGCTAGATCCCCGCTGGCAATGCGCTTGCAAGAGTTTCAAAAAACGGCTTTGGTTGACCCGTGACCGAGTCGCCACCAGAGAACTTGTAGTTTATCCTGTTTGTTTGACAAAGCAACAGTGACAACAAAGGCAAGGACCAGCTCTGTAGATATTCCAGTTCCACCACTAACAACTAGCAGCGGCACCCACTTCACATAGACACACGTTAGCATTTACTGAAGGTTTTAGCTACGGTTTCAAACATGAAAGATAAAATGCAGGGTTTCAGACTATTTAGGTCAGTCGTGGTTTTAAAGGCACAATAAGAAGCGGCACGCAAGGAGTTACGATTTATCAACAAAACCAGGAAAAGACATTTTGGCGGCAAACTGTCATATACTGTACTTGTATATTACTGTATATACTTGTGACATCTTGTGACTGCTTTAGATGTGACTTGTATTCAGGGAACTTCCCATCTTCCAGACTGTCTCAGCGCAGGTTGTTGAGGAGGAGGAGAAGTTCTCAGTACACGTGTATCGCGACCTGCCTAGGGAAGTTGATGGGTCATTGTCCTGTTCGGGTCATGTTTTGTTTTCAATAATTGGGGATGAGTTAAAACCTATGAGAACATAGATTATTTGGTGGGGATGAACATCCACCAGCTATTTTGATGTTCACCAGGTTACCAAGGTCTTGACCCACAGCCAATTGGGGGATATGCTCGAAAGTTTCGTGCCAGCAAGAAGCTGCAATGTGAAAATATGTGTAAACCCATTGTTAACAGGCAAATTATCGATAGATACCAGAGAGAGTCCATTGCCATCCTCGTCTATTGGAGGGTATCATGAAATTTCTTTCTCTGATTTTTTTCACCAGACTTCAACGTATTGAAGGTATTCTTCGGTGCATTTGTGGTGTGTAGGTCGGATGAGAATTTTCTAGCCACATGATCCGGTGTCCTTCATGGTATTTGGGACCATTCTCCCACCCCAGATCTCAGCGGAATCAGATGCAGCCTGGCTGGAAGCGTGTCCAGGTGAGCGCCAGGACGTGAGTCTGCGAGTGCTCACGGAACCCTTCTGCCTCTTCTGCGCTTCACCAGAATCAGCTGCCTGGATGGTCTGGATGGGTGATTCGCGATGTTGGAATGGGTCAATGAGGGTCAATCTATACATATATTCTATACCATAAATATCCATAAATTAGACCATCATTTTGGGGAAAACCATCCATATTGAAATCCCTCGTTTTCCCAGCTATTTTCTGGTGTTTTCACAACAGGCCAGGGCCAGGGTGAACTGACCCAAACCAATGGGATCCTGGGGCTGGATAAATGATCCAATCGGCCACGATCATTTATCAGACATCAGCATCATCAGCACGATGATCATTTGCGAAATTGGTATTGACATATATTGACTGCTGATTGGGCCATAAATGATATAAATGGTGATCCTTTGTTGATACCACTAGATCCCCTGTAACTTGCTGTGTCGCCAAGCGGCCAATTTTCATGCGCTATCATGCGCTCATCCTGAGGCATCCACCGAGGGTCCAAAGGATTTGGTGCATGGAGGAAATTATGTGGCCCGTGTCTCGGGAGTTAGACACGTGCTGATGATTTCTTCGTTAGTTGAACATGTTGAAACCAAATTTCCAAGAGTGGAGATGGCGTTCTGAAGGCATTTAAGACCCAAAGATCCAAGTCTGCTTAGCGTTTCCGGGACCCAAAAACGCTTTGGTCTTGCAAGAGAACGTCCACATCTGACTCATTCAGTTGAATCAAACACATCCATCTCAACATACTTACACTATTTTCTTCCCACCACAAACACCAAAAAACGAATCAGCTGAACCCATCATACATCCCCTTATCAATTGGTTTGTTGCGATGTGTGTGTGTATCATCCATTCGTTTTCAATCCATTGATTTGTGGTATGAAAAAGTCATAAAACATCTGGTATTATATATCTCCAAAAGAGCCACGGTCAGGTTCAAGCTGAGCCCTTGGTGAAGATGGGCAACTTGACCCGTCTGCTGCTTGTGGCTGGTGGTTTTCTGGCAAGCGAGGAGACCACGGATGACTTGGGATGGGGATCTTGGAGATCTAGTGGGAAGATGTTGACGAGATATTGGTGGGTAACCCTTGGCTTTGTGGCTTAGCTTAATTTGCCATGGGGGGGTGAAACCTGCAATGCGAGAGGATTGAAGACTCCAACTGTCGACCTTGGTGGGGGTACACATCACTGGACTCATTTTGACACATTTGACTGCGGCCTGTAGCAGCTACTTTATTGGATAAAGAATTGACTTGATTTTTGGATAGTACAGTAAGGTGCCTATAGTTGGTCAGATGCCGTATGGTTCCATAGTTGAATAGTTTGGTTCGATGGGACATGTCCATATATTTCACATTTGATACCTGTTTGGCTTTTTTAATGGGAATACCTTTGTTTTTTGCTCTTTGTTTTGTTTTCAGTCTTCTTGGCTTTTGTGGTTTTTGTGGCTCTTGTCTTCTGGGCTCCTGGGCCATTTGTTCTTTTCGGATTCTGCTTTAGGCTTCTGTGTTTTTGTTGGCTTTTGTGGTTTCTTGGCGGTATACTGCAGCGATTGTGCAGACAACAAGTAAAAAAAAGAACCTCTGAGCTACCGTGAAAAGATGTGAAAAGAGAGATCCTAGCTGATTAATTATACAGCTATAAAAGCTGCGAACATGCTGCGAACGAGAGATTGAAGGTCCAAAAGGATCCAAACAACGTCCAAATTTGGGACTTTAGCTCCAGAATGTTGCAAATACTGTGCACGTGAGGGATTTCAAAATGACATAAATTGCATAGTCTAGCTCCAAAATGTAGAAAACAAGAATGACAACTGCTCTAGACTGAAACACAAAAGAAGAAAATCATCCAAACCATTTGCACCCGGTTCATAGCTAGATAGATGCAGACATTTCAGTCCTGGTCCATGTTGATGGTTTCTGTCAGGAGTACCTGAGGCCCGGAACCAAGTGCAGGGAGCAGAACAGATGCGCCTCAGGTGCAAAGGTCTATATGGGGGTATATCCCCAGTTTATGGCCATTTGAATAGGAAAGTGGTGTGTTTAACCATCATTTTTGTCTGGGCACCATACGTTTAGAATCTTTTAGACAAACCCATAAATACTTGATTTTTGGTGGATAATCCACTTTGTAGTCACGAGAGTCACGATCGAATCACCAAAAGTCCGGATCTTCAGACCCACAATGCTGAGTGCATCTTCGTGCCATGGCGTGACCGTAAGCCGCATAAGAACCCATTGTGCAACCAGTATGCAACATGTCATGCCACAGGTCGGTTTAGAATTTCACACAGACAGAAAAGTTACAAGATGTTACAAGGAGCTCAGCGGCCTCTGCGTTTAGGAATTCATCAACATAGTCAACTGTTCATTCGGGTATCAACTTCATGTCCTGAAAGACCAAGTAGTGATTGGAATCCCCATGTACACAGACTTGGTTGCAATGAATTTTAGAGGAAAACCATGGAAAGGCCTATAATTTGGGACTAAAAACCATTGGTTCCTGTAAACTTTGAAATCAATCCAGTGAAATATCTCTGTCCCCAATCTCCATGCTGTCCCTGAGATCACAGGTTCTGCTTGCGCCTTATTGGCCACAAGCTCTTCCAGGTGACTTCCACCAACCGATTGAACTCGAAAAATATGGTCCCAAAATGTCCCAACGATGATTTGATTTATCGGAGATTTCATTTTAGATGTTGAATCAATGTTTAATGTCTCTTGTTTTGTTTGGTGACAACCATACATGCCAGAAAGCTGATTTAGGGTTCCATGAGTTTTGGAGGTCCTTTTTGTCAATTCAGCTGGAGGTGAGTTTTATCCTATCCCAGCCCAGTCCGGAAAATGTGGCGAAACATGGCTTGGACTTGTTGCTTTCAGCTCGACCCAAGGGCTGTGTGTGTGGCCAATATATATAGACAGGCAAAGACGGCACAATAATGTAATGACGTCACAATGTTGGATAAACTCACTACTTGCCTTCAAATGAAATGACATGTCGCAGTGATGTTCACTTTTGGTTATGGCAATCGAGATTGACTGAAGGGATCGCCCGTTTGACTGGGGTTCGGGCTCGTGCACTGGCGCACTCCCAAGTCCCATGAATTGTCAAGGGGCCATTTGATAAATACAATGTGTTGAATTTGTTTGGTGTATTTAGTTTGCTTGTGTTGTCAATGATATCAATGATATAAGTTTCAAATAGTTTCATCACGTCTCACAATTATATAGATGGTACATCATGATCCTAACCTTTGTCTTATGCATCCATATGATTACACAGAACCAGTGTCCTTAGGGTCCTTGATTTGTGCAACGTGCAAGGATCATCTTTTGAAAGTGCTGAAGCTGACAAGTCACGGTGCCAGTAAAATCACATTCAGTGCCACAGGGCTTACCGCACCGGGGTGCCCGTCAGCTCCTATCGTTGGGCCGCAGGCAGATACTGAGTATTTCGTGGAAGGTGTTGTGGTTTGAAGCTCAAGCTGCTGTTTGGTCATGTTTGGTCAGGATAATGCTGGCCCAGGCGCACTTCACATTATTTCACATCCAAGAATGCCCATGGTATCCCCAGGTCCTGCCGCAGATTGGCATCCCAGTGCACCTCCTCTCAGCCTCCAAGGGCTCCAGTGCGCACCCCAACGGCCAAAGAACTAGGGGATCCTGGAGATTTCATGGTCTTCAGGGATAAAACGTGATAAAAACGTGATAAAACATCACTTGAAATATCATGATGCTGGTGAGTTTTTGCAGATTGAACATGATTGAAATAGATTGAAATATTTTGGTTGGGATTTAAAAGAAAGAGGTGTGTTGTTGAAGAAGTGAAAATTGAGAGACATTGGCATCCATTTGAGGCGTGTTTCGGGAATCCATTGAATCCATTGTGGGAAACATTGAATCCATCCGTGTTCCGAGATCTTGGAAGCTGAGACTTTCATATGACTTATATATATATACTTATATATTTTTTTTTCTTATATTATCGTTCATTCTTCCAGGATGTCAGGCAATTTTGCTGCCTGTATGAGGGCGTTTGATTTGGAAGAGAGATGTTCGTCTTTGTCACTCACGGATCCATTTTTAGGGAAACTGTTTGTTTAGCAAACTGCTATACTCGGAATCGCGTGATCCAATATGTCCTCAGCGGAAGGTTTGCTCACTCCTCCCTGACCTCAGGCGACAATTCTCCCGAACCTCATGTTCTGGCACTGGGCGATTGGCATTTTGAGGTGCCACGTGGTGACCATGGCACCATGGCACCATGGCACCATGGCACTATGGCACTGGGGTGGTTGGAAAGTGTCCAGCTCTCGTCGACCTCATCCATCTTCAGCAGGTTTGAGAATGCCATCATTGTACCAGGTCACTTGACGTTAGGCAACTGATCAGTGAAGTCAAATTCGCCATTTAAGTGGGTGTGGGGAATGACTCAGGTTGCAAAGCAAATGTTCGGAGATATACAGATATAATTACAACCATTTGAACAGCACTGATTTTGTTTGAGCCGACAATTGAGTAACATCCAATCCAACTAAAACTTACCGTGATTCTTTAAAGGTGTACAGTATGTAAGATTCGCCACAGCTGGTTGACTACGATCCTGCCAGGCCAGTCATAGTGACACTTCCATCGAGCGAAACGAGGACCATTGGGTGGAAAACAGAAAGCTTGTTAGGACGCCAGAAGGCTTCCACCAATCGTAACACGCCATGCATACTGGGGTGTTAGTTACTCTAAGATCAATTTAGTATATTGTGATAACTTAGATAAATTTTGCTTAGATTTGCTTAGATATACTTCGAATAGTCTTAGAATTACCTTGTGGTGAGCAACTATGAGCGACTCCAGCTGTTGTGACATGACAGAAAGTAAAATCTACCAATACACAGTTAGAAAACTATCGAAAACTTCTGTAATCATGGAACATTGAGAGATGGGCTATGTACATGTTTCAGGATCTCCATTCTTTTTGGCCATATGGCCAACTGCCGGGCTGAGGTCATTGAATGTCTTTAAGCCAAGTTCAATGATTCTGCATCCCAGCATCTCTGACACTAGTTCTTGGGATACATGGGTATGTCGGCATGTCCCCAGAAAATTGGAGACCCAAAGAGATTCAAAGAGGAGCCATTTGGCATAGCAATCACCTACACAGGACGTGGCCCAGAGCTTGGTGAATGACTACAAGGTGACCCAACTGAAGGAGGCTCGCTGGCAGCTGTTTGGAACCAAAATGACCATAAAGATTTTCGGAGATCATGAAACACTATCAAAGTCTTCAAGAATGTCCAAGATATCCAAGTTTGGATATTTTGAGGGATTAAGGATTTGATGCCGGCATTTGGCTGGTGCCAGTGTCTGGTGAGATCAAATTCTTTGGTACTGTGCTCATAATGTGGCAGTGGGACCTGCCATATTTCAATCGGAAATTCAGGTGGAGGTGTCCTGCTCATCTTTCAATGAAAAAACAGTTGCATTGTGATTATTCGTGTTGTTGTTCTTCTTCTATCCTCAAGACAATTGATTTGTTGTTGATATCCCTGCGACAGTCAATTGCATGCTGCCTAGGTATAGTATAGTTCTGGGTCGCATAGTAAGGCACTCAACACCATAGATTCACTCAACATCTTGAGTCATCTAGCTGTTTTTTTACGCTGACACTTCATGACTTGACACATCCCCTGCTTGGATGTGCATTCCAAATATATTTATATAGCAACTTCATGACCATGGACCATTCAACTCACCCAGTTATGGAAGTGATATCCACGGTATCCATTTTGGGGAAGAGACCGAATGTATAGACAATAAGTCACATTACTTGAAATAAAGGGTTGACATGGTTTGTCCTCTTGCCTCCAGTGTGTTGAAAGTCGCTCAGGCTTTCGGATTGGGTTGTCATATCACCAGGTGTTCGGGCTTCTCATCCTAGTAATGATTCTTAACTTATATAAATTGCTATAAATTGCTATATCAATGTCCCCTTGATGTTCCAGTCCCATTTCTTTTTCGAGCTCGTTGATCCCGGGACTTGTCCAAAAGGTGGAAGGGCCCAAGCCCTTGCCCTTGGATCCGGACGAGGAGGACTAGCAGATTTTGCTTAAATCCCAATGATTGTTGCATTTGCATCGCATCCCATTCTTAGTAGTATCATGTAGTATCTAATGTTCATACCCGTTGTAATTGTATATTATATATACTTGTACCTGTTTCTTCCCCCTGACATCTATTTCTTGACATTGTCTCCATTTTGAGACTGGATTCTCCGGCCCCAATTCTTGGACCCATGGTGGCTCAGGAGCTTTACATGCAACTGCTGCATGTGGAAGCCAAGGCTGGGATGATCCCTGGATGACATCCCCATTCGAAAGGGCACGGGATCGCAAATGAATAGATCCACTACTCAAACAGTCTTTTCCGGATGGATTAAAAAAGGGGAAGTGTATGAAAGTGTATGAACGTGTTGTAAATGAAAGGAGGGTAGTACAAATGGACAAATAGCATAGGTCAGTTCACTTGAGTGATGCAACAGTTGTGATGCGTGGGATGAGACTCATTTGGGTACCCGCGCCAGGCAGATGTGCGGAAAAGCCTGGTCAAGTTGTGCGAACAGTGCTGTGTCGCAGTGGTTTCCACGGAGGAGTCACCGACCATTGGTGAACGGCAGAGGGATCATATCCCAATCATCCCCCGTCATGATCTTGTCTCTCGAGACAACTCTATAGGGAGCCTTTCTTGCAGATTGTACACATTGTTTTTGAGGAATGCAGGCTGCGTGCCTAAGCCGTTCCCTGTACAGCAACTTGAGGATCCAGAATCCTGTGTTTCATCAATTGATGAGACCCCAGTCATTTCAGCTCAAAACGGTGACCTATAGATAAAGAATAAGAGGCAGTATTCTGACCATCAGATTCAAACCATTTCAAACCCTGCCGACAGCTTTGCTCACAATTGGTCACGCATACTGATTCTACCCAGTTGGGTTGACATGGCTTGAGGCAGGAACATGATACACTGCTGATACAGTCTATCCAGTCAGGACAACGAAATCGTGGATGCCATCGTCGGACGCTCGGGGATTTCGCAATGGGGAAATCACAGATGTTCTGAGCAAAATGAGAGGTTTTGACAAGAAATGGGTTTCAAACAACAAACACCGGGAGGTTTCAAGTTGGAGGAGCAGTTGATAGGTTTGCAGTCAAAAGTGAAGATCACCCAAATCCACAGACTTTTGGCACTTTAAGGTAGTAATATATCATAATATATCCAAGACCATCTAAGACCCAGTTGTTGTGCAATCAGCCATCTTTACACCGGCGTTGTGTGATGTTGACTTTTGATGATATGCTTAGAATGGTGAACCATGAAGTCGCCATCCTTCTGGAGAGCAATATTCAAATCATGCAGGAGTAAATACTGGCGGGTTAAGTGACCTCAAGTTATGCACTCAACTTCTCAGTTGATGGCTTTAAATGCCAAATCGACAGGGACTGTTGGGGTATGTTATGTTTTTAAAACATAGAATCAGTGAAACATAGAAGTGGATTACAACAATGGCTTTGACATGTAATCTTGCAAAATTACCTGCAACGGACCCCTGACAGGCACAGTCGGTAGATGGCCTCCTGATTCAAGAGGCTGCGATACCGCTGCCGGACACTTACGTCTGAGAAGGGTAGGCAGCAGCCGGTATCATAGGTGGAGTCTGAACCCGGGAAGAGTCACGAATCTTGGTTGTCTCAAGACCGATTCATTCGGAAAAGAACGTGCATGGTGGGCCCTTCTTTGTGACTCAGGGTGTGGCCATTCAAATAGCAAAAGTTGGAATATCGGTACGAATCGGTACTCCCATGAGTTTGCCCCCTTAAATCTAGGTGATTTTAGATTAGTTAGAACATCTTTTCAACGAAATTCCTACATTGGCATGTTCCCTCCAGGTTTTCCTCACAGCAACCGGAAACCGGCTGAGGTTGAAACACTTCGGATGGCAGCAACGAGATATGGAGGAACAAGAGGACGCATCGTTTACCTTGCTTGGCACCTAGTGGGAGAAGTGCACATGGTTGGAATTTTAAAATTTTCACAGTTGATTGTTCAATCATGGACACCATCAACTGTCAAAAAACCAACCAGGTGGGATCCTCCTGACGTGGCACCGGTCACTCGGAAGCTGAGACAGAGACAGCACCCAGGAGCTCCATGGACCTCCATGAAGTGATCATTTTTAATACTGACTACGCTTCGGATAGAAGTTGGGTGAAGTTAATCTTGGTATAATGAAGTTGATATAATGATACAAGATGGTATAAGTATAAGTTATAAGTATAATGAGTGGATTCCCTTCAGGCACGGCATTGAGAACCACCCCTCTGTTGGTTGTCTTGTTTACCGAAAGTCCAATGCGGACCTGAGATGACCTGAGGTGCTCAACAGTTTCTTCCACTTGACCATCCAGCCGCCCCCGTCCGAGTCGCCAAGCATGACTTGGTCACCAGAAAATTGCAGTCGGGCAGCCACCAAATCTGCAGAGGCGGCCGTTTTTGAGGTGAGGTAATGAGGTAGTCAAGGATTATATGATATTATATGATCATGATGTATCATGATGTATCATGATGTGATATGTTTATTTGATTTCTGGTCCTTTCAGTCAAAACAGGGACTTCGCTCACAGAAATACGTCTCGGTGAGGCCAGTGGCGTGTAAACTTAGGACGGTACTGTGGTGCCAAAAAAAAAACGCAATTGGGTATCCTGATGGCATCTTACACCAAAATTGGGCCTGTCAATTGGATGTTCCGCACTAATCAACTATTTTTGTTAAAAATAATTTCATGTTAATATATTCATAACATTCATAACTTATTGTCCAAAGGTGGTGTGATTTCACAGGTTTTGCATCGCCGGTCGCCAGTAAATTTGGTTGAAAAACAGCATATCCATGGCTATCCAGTCTTGCATCTCCCCTCAAAGAAAATTGTTTCTTGGTAAACTCCCCTGATGTTTATGGTTTGTTGGTTGAATCCAGTTGAATCATGTTGAAACCACATGTTTGATCCGGAAAACACACCCAAACAATAAACATATATAAACATTATATGTATATATAAACATACATATATATATAAACATATATAAACATTGATATTCTCAATGTTTATATAATGGTTGAAAACAGCTATGAAACCAATCTTTGCTCAGGTCCAATCCACCTGGGCCCAGCGATCCAGTTTGGTCTGCCTCAGACTCAGGGAAGACCAATGGGGGATCTACCCTTAGGAATTGGCAAACCATCGGGAAATTGCGGAAACTACATCCAAAGGCCATAATTTGTGCGACATTGATGGATGAATTTCCATAATTTGCCTAAAAACTGTTAGAGTCTCCCTCCAAACATATCCCAATCATTCCCAATCTGACTAGTCCTTGTCCTGCAGGGACAAGAAAAGTCTCAATAGAAAAATGTTTTGTTCCCTGGCATAGTTGATGGTCAAGCTCCATACATCATCCTCCTCCCAGGTGATTATTTGGTTTGATGCTGAGTTGCCCTTCGAATTGGCCGGTTGGGCCCAGTGGGGATGAAAGCTCATGCTATCCATACCGCTTGGGGAGCCCTCAAGTGCCGCGCCAGCATGCTACAACAGCTCATGGCATCAAATAGGTTCATTTCATTGGCGCCGGACGACCCTGACGACTCAGATACAGACATTGAACCAACGGGACCAACCATCACAGAGAAAACAGG
>Ga0126342_10005214_pt1 | contig 22577 bp, 23 predicted proteins | sample Cyp1metagenome_FD_92528 | JGI IMG/M metagenome (GOLD analysis project Ga0126342, IMG submission 92528) | Coral microbial communities from Lord Howe Island, Old Settlement Bay, Australia - Cyphastrea 1 metagenome | ecosystem: Host-associated > Invertebrates > Cnidaria > Coral ...
CCAACCAGTAATGTATACATATCCCATCATATAACCATATATAACCACTATTATTGGTATTAGAACCACTATTATTGGTATATAATCCCATTATCCCATTATAAAGATGATTATCCCATTATAACCAGTATATCACTCATATGCTGTGAAGATTTTACCTTTCAGAATCAGGTCATGCAGCTGCAGGGCTCCCTTCCCCGACCGGCGCAAGCACTCAAGGTCCGGAGAAAGTGGTTCCTTTTTTTGCACGATGAATTACGATTAATGACAATTAATGCAATGGAAAATCGTCAAATGAAATTTCTTCAAAATTGCAAATTGCATCAAATTGCTATATATTTGATTTGTTCTTGAAAAGAAGGCATTTTTTTCATGAAACTTGCCGGGAATTGACATCAAAAAATCGACTCGTGGTTGATCGCAGGCAAGATTTTCTCAGTGTTGCGCCTCGAAGTTTTTATGCATTTTTTTTCCAATCAATTGGATTTCGATGGATTTCCCAACTCACTCGTCGTGTATGTCCTTTGAAACCTTTATCATATATGGGTATGGCCCTAGGCCCTACTGTAGGTACTGCCAATTTCTTGAATAGGTTTGACTGGTTGACCACTGACCAGTGCTGCAGGGAATGCAGATTTTTGCCTCGTGCGATTTGCCATTTCTGCGTGCTGTGGCCAGCGTCTCTGAACGGAAGGTGCGGGAGTTTCTCCGCTTTCGCGTCCAGACGTTTGAGCCATGGGTTGTACACGGGTTACACAATTGTACTAGCTGGTTTTGTGATGATTACTATGATTTATGGGAATTAGTTACGAAAGCTGGCGGTAGCTAGCTGGAGTTACTCTTGCTTCAGCAAGGGGAGGGGCAGGCCTGAGTCCAACCCAATGATTTTTCACTCGACCCCCCCCAAGCTCCTGGGGCATTTTGAAGCGGTCTTGGAAGCAGATGGTCACGGGCTCAAATCCTGCCAGGTCTCTAGGTATGGATTAAATCCACTGAAGGAATCGTGAACCAACCAATGGGTTTGGGAAGTGAGATTTCCTGGAAGCCAGCTGCAAAAAGCATAGAAAAATGAGATTCTATCCTATTCAAATGGAGATTTATGATTTAAGCAACAAAAATGAAGGTGTTCATGAGGAATGTTCGCTTGGCTACTGGATAAACGACCCTGCTAAACTCTAGCTCGAGAGTTGTTCTTCGCTGGTGATGCCTGCCGCGAGGCACTGGTGCAACAGGGTAGGTGACCAACCACCAGCCCTCAGACACATATATGTTTTTGGTTCACATATGGATTCCAAATGATTTGATATCCAGTTGTATCCATATCCAGTTGTACATATATGCAACTATACTAATAAATGGATATCCAGTTGTGTCGTGCCAGTCTCCATCTCCGCGAATTTTCAAGATTACTGGCCCCCAGCATTGGTGGGAAAACAGGAGGGCGTGATGGACGACACCCTGCGGGTCATCGAATTCGGGCGGTGCCGAGTGGAACGGCGACAAGGTGCGGGCTGTGGCCATGGCATGTGGGGCTGGGCACCATCAAATATCATCAAATCATGGGAATTAAGGCGAACAGATAGAACAGGACTTCAAAATTGCTTCATGCTTCATTGTGTGAATGTTTAATAATGTTTATACATTTAACCACTGCAAGTCAGCCAGAGCCACATGGGACTCTTGAATCCATTGAAGTTGAGGATATGTTTTTACTTTGTCGCATCGAAAGCTAAAAAAAGAGAGTCTGTTCCGTCTGTTCCTTGCCCTTTGGGGTTGGAATGGATGGAAAGGCAATAAACAAATAATGAGTAACGAAATGCAGATTGATCTGAATCCTTGACAGCAACTCATAACATCTCATAACCCATCCACAACCCATTCATATGAATGATTATAAAATATTAATAAATATTATAGCATTTCCAACTGTGTTGTTGATTTTAGCATATTTTAGCCATTTCCGGCCATGACAAAGTGGATTTAAGTGGCAATTTCTGGCTGTCAGGTGGTGCAGTCAAGCACTGTGGCTGGTGTGACGTTGGCACTGTGCTCGGTGAACGCAGGTGGGCCATGATGGGAAAAGGTGCACTTCGTCCACTTCAGCCGGCTGTGGAAATTGGGTATAGCTCCATAATGCTATAAATATATATATATGTATATAAGATTATATAAGTATATAGTTAATTGACCCAGAAGCCAGAAGTCTCCAACCCTGCGAAATGTGTCTCTAGGCACATGGTAAGTCTTTAGGATCGCAAGCCATATCTCGCTCAGTCGAGTTGTAAAGTGGCCTGTGAAAACTTAGAGTAATGCAGGATATTGCAGGCTGCACAGGGGTTTGGTTCAACCTGCATCACTTCCTTCAGCCTCGACATTCTTCGATTTCTTCCATCGATTCAGGTTTTTCAACATGCAGTCGAACTGGCCGGATGCCTCGTTTCGAATTGCGACTCCCTTGGCGTTGTTACTCTTCATCCCAAGGCCTTCGGTTTTTTTGTTGTGGTGCGCACAGCAAAATCAACGGGACAATGCAGCGCACATGGGGCATGGAAGTAGCGGAAGTAGCCCTTGACATCTTCGCACTGCCCAATCAGTTGATCCGATGGGAATTTACCACAGCAAGTCATTGCTTGAAGCACTGCCCACTTTGTTGCGCCAGGCAGTCTTTCAATGGAGTTCTAGAGAACTACCCTTCTGAGCAGCAACGATTTCGACTGGTGAAGGTCATGGCTCTGTTTGGCGTCAAGTCGTCAGCCGAAGAATTGGGACATCTATAATATCCCAAGTAACCTGTTACTGACAGCAGCGACAACCTTGTAACATCTATTCTTCGTCAACCTTCTCAAGTAACTTGTGCTCCAAATGTGGGACATCTATAATATCCCAAATATTTTGGATATCCAAATATATTCCACTATATTGGATATCCTTAAATATATACAGTAATATTCCAAATATATTGGATATCATAGATATTCCACTTGGAATCTGTGGGACATCGAAAAAATATCCCAATTGGAATATGATATCCCAAAAATAGATGATAACATCCCATATAATATTCCAAATATAATATCTGTGGGACATCTATAATATTCCAAATGGGTTGGTCTGGGAAATCCCACGATATTTCGCCACATGGCACATATGGCACATAGGAGACCAACAAGACCGATGGCGGCAATGCTCGGCGCGAGCACGATGCGGCCAGCCTCAGTCGCTTGGCGTGGATTTTCATTTTCCAGAGCAGAAACTGAACATCTGGAAACATCTGGAAAAATGAAATCACATGAAATCAGAAAACAACATCAACATATATAAACATCATAAACAAAATCAACAAAGAATTCAAACTGTTTGGTGTCAACTTTCGTTTTTTCGAGAATGCTTTTGTTGAGGTATTCTGCAGGGTTGTGGTCCGGGATTCCTGCAAGCCATTGCAGGCGTTGGAATCCTGGAACTGGATGCCGTGAAGTCTATTCAGCTCGCCAAATAGCTAACATTAGCTAACCAGGAACTGGTTCTGTGTACCCTAAAATCATGTGACATCATGTGATGAATTGTGAATAATTGTGATAGTCATCAGGAGTGTATGTCCAGAGCTCTCTGTGACGATTGGTGCTTCATTATTGGACAATGGGCGACAATTGGATTGGGCATTCAATAGACACAAGGCTTGCACAGTTTCATAATCAGCAAAGAAAGACACCCAATGACCCGTGGTCCAGTTTGGTACATGGGTATGGATCAATACCTATTAATACCATTTTTAGTGGGATGAACATCCATTTACCAGCTATTTTGATGTTCACCAGGGGTACAAGGTTTTGACACACTGCCACATGAATTGCACGTTGTTTTTCTTCGCTCAGCTGAAGTCGTCCTTGTGCCAGAGCTGTGACTTGTTCGCTGGGCGAGGGCCATGGCCAGGCTGCATTCGCACAGTGACCTACAAGATTGGACACACCATCACTGTTCAGGGTGCAGTCGACAGTGGATCTATGTGCCCCATGTGACAGTGGTGATGCCAAAAAGGAGTTGCGGATAGTTGCAGACTTGCTGCAGCAAAAGTAAGTTGGACAGTAGATTAGTATAGATTAGTAGATTAAACTGCAAGCACCGCCTTTGGGAAATTGCACAGAGCAACAAGTATCACTACTCCGTGTCATCTCGAACCAATACTCCCGAATTGCAGGATTGATTTGAGCTGCAGGTACATTATCAAAGGCGGATCGGCTGAGATCTACGTGAATCATCGGTTCGTCAAAGAGGTGCGACTGCCGGTCGTGAAGGTCCTGACTCGTTGATTCTCAATGATTTTCTCCATTTGGATGTGCATTCCCTCTCACCTTCTTGTGATATTGTAATCAAACATGGCCAAGGAAAATCATGGAACATCTTTATTTCCAGTGTAAATCAATGTAAATGATCTACATTTCCTCGAAAACACATGTTCGCAAAATGGAGGATTTCCGCCATGTTCGCCATGTTGGATCCAGGGTAACCAGGGGGCCTAAATCCATGGGCCCAATATGCGGGGGCCATCTGCGGCGCTCTGCGTTGAGGTGCACTCTGGGGAGAGCTTTGGCGAGTTGGCCATTTTAGGCTTCGTGAAGCGTCGAAGTGCCGTGGTGCGAGCGAAGGCGCCATGGCGATAGCTGGAGCTGGTTATAGCTGGTGCGCCATGTTTGGGGGAAGAAATGAAGACATTTGGCCATGGCAACCAGTACCAACCAGTATCAACCAGTATATCAGCCAGTTTTTACAGCATGGCAACCAGTATCACTATCAGATCTATCAGCCAATAATTATCACCAGTATCAATATTAGAAGCCAATATGAACCTCTATCAGTAGCTGGTATCAGCCAGTAATTAGCTTAGCATAGCTTAGCAGTGCAGTGGCGAAGGAGATCTGCATAGTGTTGGAGATGCCACGAGCGGCGTTCATTGCTGCCTTGGAGGATCACCCTGAGGACTGCTGAGGTATCAGGAAACACAGCACATTGGATTAGTAGATAGCATATAGTAATGTATAATATATATATATAGACTACTATATAGTATCATATAGTATAATAGAATATAATATCGAGTAGTTATGTAGTATGTAGTTCTGTAATTGTAGTATTACTTACTCATCTTGCTTATACATGATGCCACTTTGATTCCTGGAGCACCTGCCACTGGCAGACTTCGGGAAGTCCCCCTTCCAGGAGCAGGAACACTTCCAAAAGATTGGCCGTCAGCACGGTGTGGTGGTGGCCAGTGCGCTGGATCACCCGATGGCACCTGGTGATGGACCAAGATTTGCTCCAAGATTTAGGATGCCAAAAACCATCAAGAACCCATGGATTTTCTGAACTCAAATGGTTATATTATATATATATGATTATATATATAATTAATTATATATGGGATAATTAACATAAAGAAGAATCCACCAATATATATATAAATATATATAAATAAGCCGTGGACTTTTATTATAAACCCATACATGTATATATATATATAATGATGGAGTCCACGGTGGTATTTGTTTGGTGGATTCTGGGATTCCCAATTTTTTTCATACCGGAAGAATGAGTCATGGAATATTCTCCAGTCTGATTGTAGACTCTTCATTCACTGGATCGCTTTGGGATATGACAATGCCAGGTGTATGTCATTTTTTTTCTGTGCGAAGCGCGCATCTTATGGTACAAACAGATATAAAATTATATAGATATAATTGATTGAAAAAACATTACCTTTCGAACCCCCAGCAGAATCTCTGTCTTGTTTTGTTTCACCATAGCTTCAAGCCGCCGGCAGGTACGCAATGGCCACTTTTCGAGGGCGCTTCTCAAAAGTTGCTGTCCTTGATCAACCTCTATGCCAGGAGCGTCGAACCAGAAAAGGGGGAATGGTTACGTAGGTTCAAGATTTAAGGCCTATCGAACTACAGAATCCTACAGATTCCTACAGGTTTTGGATGGTTTTGATCTCTGTCACTAGTGAATCATCACATTTTGGGGCACTCAATTTTCATCGATCCACTATCGTTGACGTTTGTGGATGGGACATGTTTCCTCCAGCTTCCGGCAAGCTCCCAGCTCCTGTGAGGAAACACATCACGGCCAAGGGACATTGGTCCACCTTCAATGGTGAACAGCTCCTTGCCACCGCTGTTAGGTAAATCTGCACTGCTTCTCTTGCAACACTTGGATGTCAAAGCTGCCCATATCTTTTTGAGAAAGCAGACTCAGAGCAAAAGACCAAGGTTACCTGAGCAAGCCGCCATTCTTGTCTTGCGTGGAGAGTGTCTCGGCTGTTGAAAGGTGTCGATCAGGAGATCCCAAAAAATCCCGAATAACATCCTGTCGACATCTCACAACGACCTCGGAAGCCTGCGCTGAGGATGCGTGTGGTGACTCCAGACAAGGGTGAACTGGTCTTCACTGAGGGCACCTGTTTCAATGAGCATTCGGGCCTGCAGATGGGGATTGTGGGAGCATGGGGCATCCCCCAAAATGCTGGCTTTTCACGGGGATGAAAGACTTGATTGCCCAGCTAGGCAGCTAGGCCGTTGCCAGGGCCTCCCTGGACTCAATGGTCCAAAACCTTGTTTTGCCGAAACTTCTGGAGTCATGTGCTTGAAATTTGATACAATTTCTGGTTGGTGGTTTGGAACATTTTTTATTTTTCCATATATTGGGAATAATAATCTCAACTGACTAATATTTTTCAGAGGGGTTGAAACCACCAACCAGATTTGATGTTCATCATGGTTAATCCATCGCCGCCTCGCAAAATACAGACAGCTGGTGACCAGCGACGCCGATCCCAGGCAGCTGCTCTTTGGACTGCCACCACTGGAGGGGCGCTTGCAACCACAGGGCAACTGCGAGGTGCAGATCATGACTCTCAGCTATGGCTTGGTTGTAGGATATTACAGGATATTGTAGGTAAATGATAGGTAAATGATAGCAGGGGCGAAACATTGGTCATGTAGGTCATGTTACCTCTGATCTTGTGAATGGTTTGCTTGGGAAGACTTTTAGATTCAGAGAAGTCTTGTCAAGTTCTGGATGGTTTGGAACCAAGCTGCTCAACAATACCTGCGCAAGTTGAATCTGAAAGATTGCGGCATCCAGGAAATCGCAAAACCATTTCCCATACCTTCTGGTAATTTGTTACATAGCTATGGAAAGATCCACCCATTTTGAGTGGGAAAATCCACTATAAATCATCATTTTCAATAGCTTTTTGTATGTTTACCAGGCCGACCAGGCCGGGTATTTCCCAAAAAAACCCGGAATCATCGCTCAAAAAACCCTCGCATCCCAACCACCAAGGACCGCTGACATCTTTGATCGCGTTGTCTTGGAGCGCAGCTGAATGAAATGCTTCTGACGCTGACAACATATGACAATATGATACAATATGATATATAATATGATAATGATACAGAATTTCTTGAATGCATGTTTTCAAGATTTTTCAATTGAAGCCTTCAACCTATCACCAGATTGTTGCTCTTGGGTCCAAGGATAGTATGTTGCGTATTTGTTTTTTCAGCGCCCCAACAGGAGTGCCCTACAGAGCGAGACTTCATCATGCAGCGCATTGTCAATGAGATCGCCCGAAAAGCCGAGCAAAGCATGGGCTTTGGACGAGGACAGCGCCGTTGCTGCGATGCCAGGTTTGGTGAATCACGGCTTGTCTGAAAATGGGCTTTACCCAGTGAGATTCTTATAACATATTGAAAGACCTTGTTGGTTCTGGGGCACCCCATTCTCAGACACACCTTGTTGATTGTATCGCCATCCCGGTGTGATGAAGCCATGGTCGTCCTGTAGGTAGTAGCCATGGAACATCGTTACTCCAGGAGACCCCGGTGGTGCTTTGGTTCTATCTACAGTGATCCAGGTGAGCTTTCTGCGGTGTGCTGGTGGGAACCCGTTGTGTAAATGTGTGGAAACCAGAAACCGCGGACTTTTGTCATCGTTTGAATTTCTGACGTATATTGGGTTATTGGGGTTGCGTGGATCTTGTTGCGTGGATTATCTATTATTATATATATACACATATCTATTATATTTACTTATCTACCATCATTATTTTTAGTTTTTGAAACATATTCTTCTTCTTCTTCTTCTTCTTATGATGTGAACACCCTGGGATTGGTGAAGAGATCGCAGGTGGCCGCGGATGACTTCGCGGATCAGCTGCGGAAACGCATCGACGCCCGGATCTACGAGCCCGGCGCGGTGATCACGGCGCCCCGGCGACATTCTCCGGGAAGATGATGATTTCATGTCGTTAAAAGATGTTAAGTCACGAGGAACCATAAAGCCATAAAGCATTAAAAAGTGTCCAAAAAGTGTCACTGGGGGTCGTTTGAAATCCCAAGTTCGCTTTTATGCCTAATGATGAATGAAGCAACTTTTTTTTGGATGGTTTATTATTGGGTATATGTATCACAATCGTCATTTTCCCGAAAAAAGGGATAGCCCCAACATATCCCAAGATCCAATGGTTACGGTTCGATGATGATCCCAGCCCAAGGAAGCTGGCCAAGACGGCGACTGCATGCCACCTGGCAGTGATGTCTTATCCAAAGTTAAGGGACCGAACATACCACAAATTCAGCATGTCACAATGTCAAATCATTTCAAAAGATGGTAGCTGGACTGCAGGGTTGGAACATTGATATAGTGTCGTCAAAAAATGAATGATGTCGATACAGAATCAATCTAATGGCAAGCGGCAACCTGATTGCCATGCAGAATCTGAGGTTCGTGCTGGTGGAAGGTGAGGCTGAAAACGAGGGTGATGGCCTGTGTCATGGCAACTCAGCTGAGAAATCCCATTGGACCCTTGCTTATATACTTGGTTTGGTAGGCAGTATTCAACATTTCAATCCAAGAATTATTGAAGAACATTTAGAGGGAACTCCCAATATCTGGGATGAAGAACCAATGGGTTTCCATATATTTCCATAGGTTTCCTGTATTTTTTTTTCCAGAAACCAAGCCATTTCAAACCCCCATACCTCCATTCTTCCTGGTGCTGTTGAGTCGCTGAGGCAAAGCATTGCCTTTGAAGGTTGGCAGTGTTTTTGGAGCACCTCGGCGGATGTCTTTGGCGGTAAAAACAAGGTTCAATAGCTGATCTCAGCCGACTGCCTGATAGACTGATAGGTACATAGATAGAGTTAGACAGACAAAGCGGACCAGGGAGGAGTCGAACCTCCAGGAACATGCTGGCAATGTCAGAATGACATCAAGGAGCAACGCCGCACCCATAGGGCTACTGGTCCTGATAACTTGTTAGATGATTTTCATGTTACTATTCGCAAGGACCTTGAAAGAAATCGGTTTCTCATCCCTTCCATCACTACTTAGGTTTATACTTCTACAGCCTACATCAGTCTACCATATACTATTCTATGGGTCCACGCCCCGATAACCAATGGCCGCAGCAGTACCTCTGAGTACCTCAGAAGGTTGGATACCTACACACATCTCCGTGCATGATGAGATCCAGATCAGCAATGTTTTGAAACATGTGCAGACGAGAAACAATACTGCCAAAAGTAGGAAGCACTATGTAGGAATACACATATATATATACATATGTACATGTATGACGTGGGCACACACACACATATATATATATTTATACATACATACACAGTATAATATATATATATAATATGAACGTATATATGGACTCATCTTACCAATCTCTGCTTCAGCGGTGCCTAAGGAGTCAGTTCTTCTTGGTGTTGCACGTCGCTGATCTGTATTTCAGACCTTTCGGTGAAACAGAGACGCAGAGATATAGTTTTTTTTCCCTGTGCATCCCATGTAGAGTCGGAAGTGGTTTGAACCTTGCATCAAAGTTCTTTGATTTCTGTTGTGGGCAGAGTTTGGCTTCCACATGTGATTACAAGCAAGTAAGGCATAGCCAGAGGAGGCTAGTACATATTACATATTGTATACAGTAATTATTCAGGAAATCCAGTAGTGGCTATGGGGATGATATGAATGAAAATGACTGAACATTATCATCAATATCACTGGGATTATGTATGATACATCATGACACATCAATATAATCAATAGTATTTTCCATATTCCAATATTGATTATAGATTATATTGATTCTGTCGGAATATATTGATACGGAAAATGATTATATGGATATCAACAGTATTTTCCATATCATCAAACCTGCAGGAAATCCGATGCCCAGAAATCCCTGGGTCCATTGGGTTGCCCAGGTACCTATCCCAATCGTACGCGAGCCTCCACCCGCTGCATCGCTCTGGCCTTGACGCAGGACGTCTTTCAACAGGCCGCCTTCTTCGCTGGGAATTTTTTCTGTGGAACTTTGGGGAATGTTGGGTTGTTGGGATGTTCATATCCAACTAGACTAGACAGGGGGGGTAGAACATATTAGAAAATCAAAGTGAAAGTGAGATCCACAGAATGTGGCACGTGGATGTGTCGTAAGTGCTGCTTTCATCTGATTTCCAGAACAGGAAAACCAAAAAGCAGGCAAACCAGAGGAGTTCTCATGACATTTGATGACTCCTGATGACTTTTGGCGACTTTTAATGACCCCTTGGAATTGCTGGGCATGCAGAAAAGACTTGGCCAAAAACCAGCTGCGCCCCATGGTGTTGGCGCTAGGTGCTGGAGGAGTTCCCATCGCATGTCGAACTGTCACCGGTCAGCATTTGTGATATGACGCTGACCAATATTCCTTGTCACCGGAGTTGGAACCTCTGACTTTCCGGCAATCTTGAAGCAGGCATAGGGACTCTTAGGTGTTCTTTGCTGCCAAATGCAAACGGAGCCCGTGTGAAACAAGTGCATTTTGAAGCTTCAGATCACCACCCCAGCATCAACCGCACGTCACAAGTGACAAGTTCTAATGCTACAATGGTCAGAAACCTTTCCTCTTCAGCATGGATTTTCTGAAATCATCTGGAATCTCTCTTTGCAACAGGTTGTCCATTAAAACATGTGAGCTCATGTGGGGATGGGTCAAAACATACCATCGCCATCTATCACCATATTTTGGGGCACATTTTGATGATTTGAACGTATTCAGTGAACATCAAATCACTCAACATCAAATCATCATCAAATACCTACAGTATGATTTCATCTTGATGTTCACTGAACAACATCTTGAACAATCAATTAGATCAATGAAAGTAATGATGATAATTCTCATCATTACTTTTATTGATTTTTAAATAAAGCATAGCTCTCTGCCTTTAAAAAATCCCTCGATTTGTCGCTTCCTAAGGTACAATCACATGGCCATGGGCTCCAGTCAGACGGAAGTTGGCGCGTCGGAGCTGAACGTCCAACTGGGAAAGAGCCGCGCCTTTTCGAATGTGCCCAGCTCAGCCGAGTTGTTTTTTTTCCGGGGAAAAGGTGGGGTGAATTTATGGTAAATATGTGGTAAATATGTGGCTATGGCAAAATGAAAGAACATTGTAAAAAATGTGTGTGTGTGTCTGAAAATTATGGGATAATTATTGGGTATCTCCATAGGGAAAATGATGATCAACGATGAACTTTTGGGGTAATTATATAGCTATTTTTAGAGAGTTTCCCAAACAGGTTCCATTCAAATGTTGTTGGGATAAGACATAGTTGAACTTGGGGATCAAATTTCCACCCATAAATCCCGAACGGGACATTTTCCAACAGCTGCACAGCAACAGGATGGTAAGTGATGCAGCAGCAGAGCAGCAGATAGCACCAGACCTCACAGATCAGCCTGTTTGAGGTCAGCAAAGACTTCTTGATGGTGGTATGTGAGCGCGCAGATGAGGCTGGCTGGATCCAGTGCTGTGGTAACGACGACGAAGATGGGGCCCATCCCAGAGAAGGGCTTCAGTTTGTCGTGTATTTTGGTACATTGATTGCTGGCCTGTAGTTGTGGAAACATGTGGAAACGACAGATTTGCGACTTAAGGATCTTAAGGGGGCTTCCACACAAGAAAATGCATAAACTAGTGGAAGGGAAAGCCATTCCTATCTCTTTGGGGGTCACTTTCATTTGAATGTCAACGGCATTGGAGGTCTATTTCGGTCCAGGGGACGACATCTTCCGGCGCGGAGAGGTGTGTAAACTGGGAGAGTCCCTGATGCATCTCAGCAGCACTTGGTGCTTCATCCTATGCTTCGTTAATAGATAAATATAGATTATAACTAAGTTGTAACTACTTATAATATCTTATAATCCTGTTGATAAATGGACAAAGTAAGGTCCATAGGTAAGGTTACCAAGTGGGATGAAACCTCAAGAACTCCAATGGGAAAGTGAAGATTGAAATTGGAGGACGGGAGACATAGCCATGTTCTGAGGTATATTCTGCTGCAAGGGGCAGCTATTGTAGAAGGCCAGCGGCTGGTGTGGCAGGCCAATGGTAGAAAGAGACAAAAGGGTAGGCATGGCTTCTTCTCAGGCAGCATCCTTGTCCTCTTCCCATTTCAATGGCAGGTTATGATCCTGTCAAGCCTTGTTTGGCGTAATTGCTGAATGTTTCAGCAGGGTGTGGGTTTTGGATCTTCCCTTTCATTCCTCAAAAAGAAGCTGTGACTTGGCAGGAGAGTATGGGGATGAGCTCGGGAGGCAGGGATCGTTGGCGGAAGACTTCCACTTTTCATTTGAATTGCTGCACTATGGTTTCATGATATCCCCATGGCTCAATACAGGTCCATACAGGGCCAGGGCCGACAAATCTGGCCCGAAAAGTCAATATCTTTGGAGCTGCAGGTTGAACCCTGGCGATGTGGTGGGCGAGGGCGGTGCACTGGGAATCGCCCCCATCCGTGGCGCCACCGTGCGGGTGCGCACCGGAGGGAAGCGTGACGACCAGCCGATGAAGCGAACATCAAGGGATTCTCTTGAAATCAAGGGGAACATACATAGATTCACCTGTCACTAAATTGATCTAAATTTCATAGTGATTCTAGATGAATTCCATGTTTACTGTTTACACATGTTTACACATTGAACATCACTTCTCTGTGTTTCAACGTGAGTTGGATAGCCTCCACCAGGCCTGGCGTGATAGCTTGGTACGAGCCGTTCGGCTTCACGGCAGCTCAGTGCAAAGGTGCTGTGGACATTCGCCACATGGGATCGATGGGTGATGAAACCGGCTGTTTTAAAAATGACCTTCCCAAATGGCAGTGGGTCAAAACCAATAGTACCCCTTTTTTGTTCACATCAAAATAGCTGGGTTAAAATGGATGTGAATAACCCACTCAAAATGGTATTTTGATAGGTATTGATCCATACCCAAATGATTTGATACAAGTAGAGCATATCTATGAATATCTATGAACAGCTATGAACAGTTATGAATAATGTTGGATACCGACTAGTGTGATGGCCCTCTATTGTGGAACATTTTTCCAAAATAATTGAGTATTTTGTGTGTGGGGGTGCGGGTGGGGGTTCTATTGTGGAAAGTTTGTTTCTCAGATCCATTTTTTTTTCAGGAGGAGCTTTATCCACCTTTATACACCTTTCTTTGGGTAAAGCTGGTCCATTTACTTTAGAAAGCCATATCCATGTTAAAGCCTTGAAAATGCAAGGTTTCCCAAATAATTAGATGCCTTATATTAAACCATTATTTAAAAACAGCACCCAAACAATTTTTCAAGAGGGTACTCCATGAGTGACCCAGATCCTCAATAATGTAATTGTTTGGATGGTACCCTATTGTGCACAAAAACTTTTGGGGCGATGTTGTTTGGGATTTAAAAGGAAAATCAATTGAAAGTAGATTGATGTCAATTGAAATCCTTACTTAAGTTGACTATCCTAAAAATTCTTGGGGGGCCCACACCAATCAGTAGCCAACATTGGTGCCTTTTTTTGTGGCTGGTGCCAGGGCGGTGACCGCCTTCCCGGATGAGTACCAATCCTTACAGCAAATCTTCCAGAAGCGCGCCTCTGCCAACAAGGAGGTGGAACGTGTGCGGTAACTGGTCTGCATATGTCTGGTGACCTGGTTCCCAAGTGGGACCGACCTGGAAAATGGACATGGGATAAAACCTGGGATACCTCTAAATGGCCAGTTTGCAGGGAAATATGGTGAACAAAAACATGAACAACCGGTAGATTTGGGGTATCAGTATGCCCCATTCTTGGACAAATCCACGTTTTTGGATGGTAGACGGCAGGTGCTGTCGACCAAGGCAGAAGTGGTTGCAGGAGCAGGTCATTCCTGCATTGAACACCTGCAGCTCGTTGGCAATTTCGCCATGAAGATCCATGTTGTTTGGGTGTACTTTGGCTTGCCAGCAGGCAAGCCTGCTGTCAATAACACATAATGAAACCATCCCTCCTTGTGTTTTGTTGGACAAGGAGCCAGCCGTCCCAGGCACAGGTTATGAGTGTGACAAACTGTGTGATGTTCACCCGCCGAAGAAATCTGGTAACTTCTCGCCTCAGTTTGGACGCGTCGCAAATGAGGTCGTATTTTTCAAGGCTTTCCAGAGCCAATCATCCGGAAGATTGCTGAACACCTTCTTCAGGCCACCTACACTTGTGTCTCGGATGCAGTGTCAGATGGCATCATATGGCATCCATTGACGTGTTGTTTTCAGAGCAGCGGTGCAGTGCAGCAGTACCACAAGCGGGTCAAGTCCTCCTCGATCCGACACGGACCTGCAGAGATCTTGGATCTGCTAAGCATCAGCATCTCAATGCCAGTCACTGAAGGGATTTGTTTTCATCCAAAGTCCATCCCAACATCCTGAATCAGAGCTGAACATTTCTGTTGATAGAAGTATTTTCCGTGGACATTTAATATCCTTTAACTTCAATGTTATTTTTGATATTTGTCATATTTTCACACATCTCCACAGTCCATGAAGCACATTTTCACGCCATCCAGCAGATTCTGACGCCATGACGTCCTGCATCGTTCTTCTCGGAACACGGTGGAACCGGCATCGATGGACCGGGCGTTTCTTGCGGAACTTCTCAGTTCTTCCTGGACCCACTGCAGAACGACCAGATCTCTACGTCACCGATCGATTTGTTTCAAGATGTATGCAGGTTTTATGTGATTTTATGATATTCTATGATAGTGGATATGATATGGATTAGCTTGTATTAAGGCTCACCATTTTTTTTTGTGGCTGATTCAGTTCTGCAAAGGTTTCAGTGTGTAGTCATGGACTATCCCCACGATGAGGGACTCTGCATCCATGCTGAATTAAACCCACAACTGTGAGGTCTATGATCTTTGCCCTTTTTGTACTCGAGCGCGGATGATTTTTGGACTGAAGAAGATCCCACATCGCCTGATTTTCATGTCATATGATGATGTGGAGACGCCAAGTGCTCTGATTGGGAAGAAGTTGGCACCGATTCTTCACCTTCATGGCCAAGATCCATTCCCAGAATCCTTGGATATCATCAAGCGAGTGGATGAAGATGCGATGCTCGTTGTGCAATTTCTATTAGAGTTTTTCGAGTTTCGTTGACCAGTTGACCACTCCAATGCATGAAAGTCAGTGATTGGTGAGTCTTCAGCAAGGTCATGATATTTCATGATCACAAGGCCAATTTCATGACTCCTAAGATGCATCACATGGTTCCTATTGAGTCCCATCAAGTTGGTTAACTCAGGAGGTGGGGTCCCCCACTGTTGCAGAAGGCTTCTGGAAGGGAGGACTTGAAGCTCTTCGAAAAGAATCATTGGTCTCTTGGTTGAACCATCAGGCCATAGATCATGGTTGGACAACCATTAGTTGCATAAGCTAAGGTGTTTCTTGCTTTTAGAGAAGGGAAAAGGAAGGGTAAACTCTCAGCTGTATCAAGATATTCCATCCCTGTGTTTTTGTTTCATCCAGCTTGTGTCAGTTTTTCTCGGCAGTCAGAGGTCACCATTAACCAATCACATGGTTCCTGTTCGGTGGTTGACCAATGGCCATCTCATGGTGTTGTTTATGGCTACAAAGCCTGCTCCTTAGTTTGAAAGTTGTTGGATGTTCAAGACAATGCTTTCGGAGTCTTGGCACACACGGCACATTCACGCAGGGTTATTCACAACGCACATATAGAGTCCAACACAGTCCAACCACTTTTGGGATCAAGATTTAGACTCAGATGCAACTCCAGACCTTTGATTCCATCCTCATGATATCCATCAGCTGTTACTCAGTGTGTCTCAGAAACTCCCAAATGTTGCAGAAACTGGTCGTTGGGTCCTTGGGTCGTTGGGGTTTAATCTCCATTTTCGCAGAGGCCCTTGATGCGGCTGTTGATTCACACGCGTTTTGTCCACGCCTACATGCCGGACAGCAGCTGGGCCGCGGGAACTGTGGCAAAAACATGTAAAAACCCAAGAGAATTGTTTGGAAGGTGATATTAATTATGACATTTGTTCCCTGAAACGGATGGGAATGTCCCTTTGATATCCTTTGATTGTTTGGATGCTGGGTGCAATTTTGCATGTTCAAGGGTATCCTGCATGGCAGGACTTGACATTCCAAAGTGCCCGCGAGTACTTTGTGGCGCAGCATCCTGTCCAAGGGCCGAATGGAGAAGAGCGTCCACATCAAGATGAATGGCGAAGCCTGGATGCAAAGTCCGATGGCTTTCTATAGAAAACCGGTGATTCCTAATAGATCTAATAGATTATTGGTATTTATTGGTTATTGGCAGGTGTTTCTAATAGCCTCTGATTCCATAGCCTATGATAATCACTCATCAGCTGATAGCAAATTCCACGTTAGCCAGGCTGATGAGGGTGATACTTCATTGGAAACCTGCGACCGATTGGAACCTGTTTGGAGAGTTTCTAAAATTCTTACATCAACATGATATATCATCTCATTATCTACATCTAAATTATTGAATGATATAAAATGTTATTATCCCATTCTCATCTTCGCTTGAACAGCTTGATTCTTTGCATCCCTTTCCAGCGCTGAGGAAGCTGGGACCAGGCGAAGCGTTTCTCCTGGTATCAGCAGAACTTGCAGCGGAGCGACAAGGAGTTGATTCCCAAGCTCAATGAAGATCTGAAGGAAGCAGAAGATTTGATCTTCCAGGACGAGAATACTTGGAGATCATGGGATGGTCTCTGATGGTTCGAGATCATGGGACTTCTGAAAAGAATCGTATCAGAGCGGTCCACAAGACTCGATCTTTCAGTACCCTTTGTGTCAGCGACTCTTTGACATATGTATATACTAATACATATATACACGCATGCAGATGTTGTTTCTCTTCCCAAGACTATCTATTGTCTAACTTTGTGGAAGAAACGTCTCTTTAGCCATTTTCAGTCCACGAACAGAATTGGTCTTTGAACATGTTCTTTTGCAGAATCTGGTTTGCGAAAAACAACGGAAATAGAGAGAGAGATTACAGGAACACTATTCTACTCTGATAGTCCCAGTCCAAGGCAAATGCACGCAACATTTCACATGTGGATGATATCACTTGCAAGGTAAGGTGTTCCGGATGGAAATTCCATGAAATACCATCAACATTCATCAACATTTATCAACATTCATCAACTACTGGTACATTTGTTTCTGTACGTGTCATGGGGGGGTATGGCTCGCGGACAGCATCGTTCAGGAGGACAGTGTCTCTCCGGGCGGGGTGGGCGACTTGGCGATGCCTAAGAAAGCAAAAGAGATGCCTCCATTGGATTTCTTTAAAGAGCCCTACAATGGCTAGAAAGGTCATATAAACAATTCAAAACATACATAAACACCTATTTAGAAAAACACATAGAACTTCTATCATAGAACCATGAGGGGTATACATCCCCCTTTAATTCGTCTTGTCATGATGACCCCCACACCTCCGGCTCCGTAGGCTACGACGACGTGATCTTCTTCTGCCGTGTGCGTTATTTGCCGCTGATTTTGGGCCTGAAGCCAGGACCAAAGCTGGAGGCGTATATCAAAGGGATGAGCCAAAGATGCGACATCCCACTATTGACTACTGTCCAACTCAATTTTTGACATTCCGCCATGAATATCCATGAATTTGGCTGAAGTCAACTGCAGAAACCTGCTTAGAAAGAACTATCCTGGATCCGGAGTCAAATGTTTGAAATATTTCAAGGTTCTGACTTTGACCTCAGCCAAAGGGGCTGTGCGCGAGCTCAAAAAGAGTCCTTGGGGCTGTAGCAGGTGTCCCTGGCGCTGTTTGTGCCACATGGAGCCTATCTCTAATGATTGACACTCCTGGGGAGCAGACTGGAATGTGTGAGTTTTCCATAGTTTTCCCATCATATTCCATGCCACACTTTTCGTTTCGCGCACACAGCCGCAATATGCACTTGCTGCATGGATACCTAAATCGAGCTGGACCACCAACTTCCATAGTCTCTCCACCTCTCTCCGGCATCGCTGAAAAGGTGGACAAGTGGTGTGCACTGCCGGCAACGGAGCAGACTCAATGAAACTCGGTCACAGGGATGGAAGATGATGGAAACAGTGTGAAGATGTGTGAAGATGTGTGAAGGGAACTTCTCAGTCGTCATGGCAGTTGGGTCCCAGCTGGATGGCATGGGTCCCAGTTCAGCTGAGCTGAGGATCATTTTCCTGAAGGGCGAGGCTGATGTCTACACCAAGTCAGGAGCCGGTGAATCTGATGAACCAGGAGTTTTCCATGATAGGAAAGTCTACGAACATACTAAAAATGACTTAGGAGTAGAGGAGTCAGTTGATAGTAAATGATGGTAATTTTTATCATATTTTATCTAATTTTAAAGATGTTGTATGTTTGTTCTGGCAATTGAGATTTGGTGAGCTTGTTCGAAAAATCGGTTTTGGAAGTTAGATGTGTAATTGCTTTTGTCGCATCAATCATTGGTTCCATCATGTTTCATCGTTTCTGCCGGACCGACCAGGAGATTTGATTGGCCGTTTGTCTGATGGGGCTGTCATCGGTGAGATTGCAGCATCTCGGAAGCAGAGTTATGGGGGTTTCCTAAAATGGGGGTACGCAAAAATGGATGGTTTATGATGGATAAATCCTATGAAATCCTATTCAAATGGATTCGGGGGTACCCCCATTTTGGGGAACCTCCATATGCAGAGATTCTGAATGTCATCCACGGCCCTGCCCAATGGGTTGTTTCTTCCAGGTCCTAGGCTTGTTCCCATGGCGCACCGCAACCATCCGCAACTTGGCAGAGACGGCCCTTTTCGTTGCAGTTGACGTGGTGAAAATCACTGCTCCGGACAGTCTTCATCCTGGCAAAGTTTGGGAAAATCCCATGAAACACATCAAAATCATTCAAAATCAGATAAAGATTCAGATAAGATGGCTCCACTTTCCAAGTCTTTTTAACGTCGGCCACTGCCCCAGCCTTGGTCGATTGCCAGGTGCCACCAGCAACTCTGATGCGGCACCTTGGCCAGAGATTTCTTGGAATTGAAGGATTTGGTCATGCTTATGTCATGTTGTCGGTTGTCATGTGTTTAATGTTTATGTCCATGCCAACAGATTGATATCATGATACTATATAGATGTATAGATTATTATAATATATAGATTAATATTACCGTATTCATCAGATATTTGGATTTTGGACGGAGCATCGAATTCTATGGACCAGGTGTTGCAATCATGGCTGGTACTTTGGTGACGTACTCACAAGTTTTCTTCTTTCATGTCTGGTCTGGAACTTTTTGATCATCTCCCAGTGTGTAGTCCCCAGCACACGAAAAGAAACGGTCCCTCCGTCTCTGGATCCTCCCTGAAGCTTACACGGACATGTCATGACATGTCAATGTGTCTTCTGACACAACAGACCTTTCATGGGTCTGTTTTCCACTTCCATGTCCCAGTGCCAACTGTGGATGGAAGAAATCCTGCACCAGTTGATAGATGGTTTATCCCATTGTTTATAGGGTTTCAACCATCCAAGGTGGTGCAGGATTTCTTCCATCCACAGCAATCAGTGCCTTTTTTTAAAGCAATTGGCGCTACCAACAGGTATTGATCACCGCCAACCTCATCTCTCGAATTCTTCAGGCCAGGCCGTTGACTCAGGTGTTGAGATCAGCCTCAGAATATTGTGACATTCTTGGACAAACACATGTTGTGTGTAATGTATGTGTATATAATATGAATATCTATGGCTCTATAACTTTATAACATTTTATAACTACTACAGTTTTTTTTGCGGCATTTTAAGCCCGACTTCTTTTCATGCTTCCCATGAAAAGAACGGTCATGGCTGCAGCTTCCACAGGGTGACGATGCATCTGCAGCCCGGCAGCGCTTTGACCAGCTCTGTTCCGAGCGCCGATCGCAAGTGGAAGCTTGGTGAGCTCGGGCTTGGCACAGCATCTCACGAAGTTGGTCTTAAGTGATCTTTATTATAATCTAATATATTCTAATATTATATGGAAATTATGGAGATATGTGGAGTAAATTCGACTTAATGTTGGATGCTGATTAGTGCGATGGGACCCTATTGTGCAAAGAAAACATCCACAATAATTAATTCAGTCTCCTGAAATTGTTTGGGTGGAACCCTATTGTGAACATTCTTTTCCCAGACCCAATTTTTTCAGGAGGAACAAATTAGGTCAAGGAAGAAAGAATACCATTTAATTTGAGGAACTCCAATTCTCCATTCTATTTTGAATCCTTAAAATGCAAGCTTCCCCAAATGATTACTGTAAATACCGTAACCCTTAGTTTAAAACATAACCACTCATTTGTTCAAGGGGGTACCCCATGAGTGACTCAGGTCCTAAGGAATGTTTGGGGTAAAAGATATCAAGACCATTCAAAACCTTTAATCCACCTTTTTTTGGATAAAGCTGTTCCATTTACTTTAGAAATCAATTTGTTGTGGATTGAAATCCTTACTTGTCCTGAGATTTTTTTTAGAGTAGAAAGAGAGAAGAATTGAAAGTAGATTGATATGAATTGAAATCCTTACTTATCCTTAGAGTTCTTTTGGGTTCTAAAGGAACATGAATTGAGCGTAGATGGACATGAATTGAAATCCTTACTTATCCATACTTATCCTTGGATTTCATTTAGGTTCTAAAGGAAAATGAATTGAACGTAGATGGCAATTATTGAAACCCGTACTAATCCTGAGTTTGTTTTAGATTTAAAAGGAAAATCAATTGCAAGTAGATTGGCATCAATTGAAATCTTTACTTATATAAGTTGATCATCCTGAATTCCCCAGACCTGGTCCCAACAAAATATTGAAGAATAGGGTATACCTCAATTGTTTGAGGGGAGGGGGCCCTACACTAAACAGCATCCAACATTATCCAGCCTCAACGATGTTTCAACGACCTAAAATCACTTGCAAAAAGATATGTGTTTGTGAGGAATCCTTCGTCAACAGTGCGGGATGTTTGATTCAGTACAACTTCAGCGCACTTGACAATGTTGACAGTCTTGACACGTTGGCCGAAGGTGTTCAGAGAGTGCGATTGGGAAAGACCCTAACCAACTTATCCCAAGCGACTACCATTGAGTTTGCCATTGTTTTTCCTTTGGAGACCGGAGGGTTGATGTGAAACAGCAGCCTAAGACGTCTTGATATTGGTGTGGAAAGTCAGACACCCTTTCAAGATTGTGATGATTGTGTCAACTGATTCTACCAATCAGTTACTAATCCAAAATAGAAAAACAGACATTTTACAAACTTTACAGATTCAAGTTCTACATAGAAAACGCCATTGGAAAAACGCATGGAAAATCCGGCAATCGCCTCAGGAAGCTGGTATGCCATTGTTCCTTGGTGCTGTTAGTCAAAAATTTGTTCCACTTTGAGAAAGATCAGCCAGAGGCCATAGGTGTAATTGCTAGGTATCTATATCCAATTTACGTATGTACACATACATATATATATATATGCATTGTTAGATGTTATATATATATAATATATATATATATATACGTCTACATTGACAAAATGCCATGCCTATGTATACATATATATATGTACGTACATATTGTATGTGAGCATTTCTTGCTATACACCTATACGCACCTGTCAAGTCAACAATGCACCGTAGCCAATATGTGCGAATCGCACATGGACAGTCCATCCTCCGCCACTTTTGAATGCACGACGCAAATTGACAGCAGCTGAAAGCAGTTTTCATTCACTCTAAATGCAGCTGTCCAATGTTGTCCATGTGTATTTGTCAATTGAAGAGGCTACTGCGATCGTGCATGTGTTACATTAGATTTCAACCAGAGATCATACGGAGAAACGATGGGCACAGGTGCATCCTGCCCTTCAATGTCAGTGAAGCTTGGTTGCTGTCGCTGTCGGGAAATGGGGGATGAGTCCACTGAGTCACCAGGGATCAGGATATGTGGGGATCATGATGGATCATGATTTAATCCCAGTAGGGAATCACTCTTGTACTCATATATATATATATGTATATTACATATATATATGTATATTGTAAATGGTAGAGAACTCTCTGTTGGAACTGCAGTGGTCTGATCAGGCTTTGAATGTAGGAAACTGTATGAAACCCTGTCCAATGAATGTCCCCTTCACCCAGCCAAATGGGAGCGC
>Ga0126342_10005215_pt1 | contig 22575 bp, 14 predicted proteins | sample Cyp1metagenome_FD_92528 | JGI IMG/M metagenome (GOLD analysis project Ga0126342, IMG submission 92528) | Coral microbial communities from Lord Howe Island, Old Settlement Bay, Australia - Cyphastrea 1 metagenome | ecosystem: Host-associated > Invertebrates > Cnidaria > Coral ...
ATCATCAATCATCATCAATCATCATCAATCATCATCAATCATCATCAATCATCATCAATCATCATCAATCATCATCAATCATCATCAATCATCATCAATCATCATCAATCATCATCAATCCACAGTCTCAGCTTTGACAACGCTGAAGGATTTGGGCAACATGGCCTTCCAGAAACGGGAATACGCGACAGCCTCGATGCGGATCATGCGGATGATCGGATGATCCCTTGATGGTAATGATTACCATTTAAGTCATTGAAGCTTCAGAAAGAAAACAGAAAATGCCATTTTTTTTTGTAAATCAACCAGAAGTGATAATAATAAGCTTGATATTTACCCTCTGGTTATGACTAACAGTTTGCCATGGTATAGATGGCCCATAGAAATAGATGGTTTACCTATTATAAATGGGGATTTTCCATGGCTATGTTAAATAACCAGATGGTATTTGATATGTTTTTGGCATCGGAGCCAACTCCAAAGGAACAAGCCCTGGAGTACTATGCCGGCGCCTTGCTGGGGGATGTGCCTGAGAAGCACAAGATATACAGCAACCGCCAGGGCAGCCCAGCCATGGTTAGAAACTGTTGCAGCATCTTGAATCCATCTACATCCATCTACATCCATCTACATCCATCTGGCTGGTATTACCCCCTGATAAATTAACAGTTGGACCCCGAAAATGACCAATTTATGGTGGAAACTAGTCTTCCAAAACCCTATTTGGCAGGGGCTCCCAGCCGTGGGGATAGCTCCCATCTGGGCTGCTGGGTGCCAGCAACTTCCGCAGGCTCGGCGTGTCTCTTCCAACTGGGCAAATATACGGAGGCCCTGAAGGAGGCGACGGAGGCCATCAAGCTGAACCGCGCCTGGTGCGGGAGCCGAGAAATACTCCACGAAAACGATACAGCAGGCTGGATCCCTCGAGATTTAAGGGATCATTGAAGGGAAAATGAATGGATTCAATGCTTAAATTGTTAGATGATGGGTTGATGATGTTGTGATGATTCTGTGGATCTATGATTTATGATTTTAGTTCTAGCGGTTCAGTTTCTTTTTGTATTTTTGAAGGTTCAGGTGTGTTTGATATTTTGATGAACCCCTAATTTTCCATTGTGTCTCCATTGATACGTTTGTGGGTTGACGACTCATCTAGTACTATCCATTGGTTCATGATTTATGTCTCACATAGTATGTCATTGCCATAGTGATATTGTGATTCCCATCCAAACCATTCCAAACCATTAGCCCAAGTCTTTAGGAATCCCGCCCTGAACATTCCAGGGGATCTCGAGGAATCAGGGGCCCGCAGGTTGACTGGAAGTCCTCCGTTGAAATGAGTAGACCCTGCAGTTGTGTGAAATCTTGCCAGATACTGAAAATTCCTCAAGAATCTTCGACTTTCTAATAGATCCCCAGAACCCCAGAACGATCTCCAGAACGATCGAACGATCAACAAATCTTCATGTCAGGCGTCAAATCATGGTTTTCTCCATGGTTTTCTCAGTTTTGAATCCCCGTTGTCGAGCGCTCTCCATTTTTTCCACAAAAACGTCAGGTCCAAGGGCTATTTCCGCGCCGGTCGGGCGGCTCTGGAGCACGGGGGCCCAGCGCTGTGTACGATCTTGGGGACCTGAAATTATTCCGACTAAAAAGGCCATGAATTTCGATCTACCCATTTTTTTAAAATCATGGTAAATCCATAATGGAATTTCCATACCGGAAGATGTTGAGAAGCAGTTGTCAGCTATCCTGTCCTTTTTGCAGGGCATGGTTCATCTTCGATGCACCAAGGATGGAGTTCTATCAAGAAGCTCTGGAGATGTTTGAGAAGGGTCTCGAAAAAGAGCCAGGGCTGCTCAGATGATCTCCACTTCAGTGAATCACTGTGATTTTTGATGTTTCAATCTCAGACTTGTAGATATGCTCAATATCAGTGCATCGATTTATTACTCGTGTTTCTCCCATGATTCTGCGAAAGCATCACCCATCCAGCTGGACCTTCCCTGAAGTTTTCCGGGGGTCACTATTTTCTTTGAGGCCTAGCAACAAAGATCTGGTTGCATGGGCTCAGAAAGCCCGAGATATCCGAAATCAGCATCAGCAGGAGCCAACAGTTGGGGCGCCATGCCATTTTGGGCACATATGGGAACCATGGATTGTATGATTGACATGGGTTGACTGATGATATTTGATGATGTTGGGCTAAGGTTGTGGTTCAAGCAACCCCCCGATTCGTTGTTCGGGGTCGCGCAACCTTAGCGGGACTGCTTTGTGTCCCGCGGGTCCCATTGATTGTCTTTCGCTGGCCCTTTCGAAGCATTTGGTTTTGCGATTGATTCTAATCTCTGGTTTTCTGTGTTTGGAGGTGGCCTGATATTGACAGATACTTCCTCTCATTGATTGCTGGTTGGTTCTCCCTCAACCGAAGTGTTGAGGACGGGTTTCCGGTACTCTGCCTTAAACCGTACAACAATATATCTTTAATTTTTGGGACCTTACATGTTTTTCTGCCTTCGCCTTCTTCAGTTTATTTTCTTACTGCAGTGTGGCGACCAGTTCCCAGAGGCGGAATTCCAGGCGAAAGCGCGCCAAGGCGAGATTGGACTGGTGGTTGTTCCGCAAGGGGTACATACACCTACATCCTTCCCGCATTTGGTACATCCATCAGACACTTTTATTGCACCACTCAAGAGACAGCAAGTTCTTGAGAGTTATTCGGAAAACCATGGATATGAATTGGCAAGGTGCTTGGAAGTGTGGTACATGCAACAAAGTGAATGGCAAAAAAGCAGCGTTTTGCGATCGTTGCGGGGGTGCTTGGCAAGAGGGCATCCCGCATTCCAATGCCCCGAAGGAGAAGAAGTCATGGGCCTATTCAGGCTGGCAAGATTGGGACGACAATTGGGAGGCAGAAGAGTCAGAATGGCAATCTTCACGGTCCTCTCACACCACCACAAGGGGGAAAAGTCCCGCTGCACATGCCACTCGCAAAACCAAGGGGCGTCGACCCAAAGGGTCAAAGAACAGAGGCAACAACGGTGTCAAAGGAAAAGGCAAGGGCAAGACTGGGAAAGGACAGGAGACGGGTGCACAGAACGTTTCCGCGCCCCCTATTCCAACACCTTGGCCTTCCTTCGAACAGCCGCCATCGTTGCCAACAACATCTCAATCTTCAGTGCCTACAACTGCGGCAGTCGCTCAGCACAATGCAGACTGGATCGCAGCGATCAAACAAGATTATCCAGATCGTGCTACAATGCCGGAAAATCTCCGTGCAATGGTGGAAAAGCACGAGAAGACCCAGGCCAAGAGTGCGGTCAAATCTTTGCATTCTGCGACCACAGCCTTGGACAGAGCGCAGAGACAGCTCTCCGAGACAATGGCAGCGAAGCAGAAGCACTGTGCTTCATGGATTGCCCATCTCACGGAAAGCCTCAAGGTGTGGGAAGCCTCATTGGAGGAATATCGCAAGCACCAAGCAGGATTGCAAGATATGGTGGCCAAGGCCAAAGAAGACATTGCAGCCGCCAGAAAAGACATCGAACGGCTCAATGCACAAGTGGGGACCCAACAGAATGCACAGGTCCCGCTGGCCGAGGAGACGCAACCGGACGACCCTGCAGATCACGAGGAAGAGAAGCTTCGTGTCGCCTTGCAAGCTACTTTGCAAGCATGTGCTGGATCTCTTGGTATACAAGCTCCTTCCACGCCAGTGCAGACGATTACCTCCGACGAGGAGAGAGAAGGACAACCTGGCAAACGACAACGAGCATCGGAGCAATTAGATCCTTCCATGCCCACGGCTACACGACCGTGAATGATGGCAGTGCTTTCGGGCGTCTTATTCAGAGCGGAAAGCATGATGCCAGGAATGTCCCTGGGAGTGCCAGTATAGCTGATGCCTATGGCCCACTAAACATTGTGGACTGTGCAGCATGCCATGCTGACTCCAATTTTGAAACCGTGATGCTTTCATATCGTCATTCCATCCGAAATGAACCTCGATTTTGTAGTGTATTCCGTGCCTTTCTCAATGCACTCAAGAGTCGTATGCAAGTTCTAAGTGATCACTGGGCTCATGGCATATATGATTTTGGGTTGCCCATTCTTCCACAGGCTGATGCAAGTAGGCCCAAATTCAATCACCAGGTTCCGCAGACTTTTGCTGTCCGGTTTGATCTGAGAATTTCATTACATCTTGTAGATGAATCGACTCACTTGTCCTCTTCACAATGCATTCTTCATGATGATTTGCAAAGTTGGAAAGCGAAGCCCTGGAAATTGAAACACAGAAAACAGAAAAGGATTGATGCAGAGGGTTCAGATGCGTTTTTCCAGGAGTCCTCTTGTGATGGCTCTACAATGTGTTGTTCAAACCAGGATCCTTCGCAAGATTCGAAGATTTCTTCGTTCCATTTGTTTTCCCAGAGCACTTCTGAAGAAACTCAAGTCGCATCTCGGGTGAGTGCTCCGCTGTCACCAGTGGCCGTGTTGAGCTTCCCTAGAGATTGCAATGACACCGCAGACAACTGTCCCTGGCATGATCCCGTCAGTATCATGCAAACACAAGTTTCATCCTTGTTTACGGCCAAAAATGATCTTTTCTCTGAGACTCCGGGCTTATTGCCCCAGGCAGTAGCACAGGGACAGATTGATGTTACGCAATTTGGTCATCAGCCCGAGGAAGATGGCGGTGTTCCAGAGGGGGCTGAGACTTCAACTGATGAGTCTTCTGCCGACACAGTCGATCAAGAAGTTCCATCTCATGTAGCGCGCCAAGACGTGTTGCTGTTTCATCTTCGTGATCATCCCATTCGAGCAATGTTAAATTGGAACTCGTATGAGGAGATGATGACTGAGATTGCTCACCACTTTTCTGTGAGGCGCCTCGATCTCGTAGAAGCATACGAAGTTGCCGCCACTCCTCCTGATCTGGGGCAGGATGTCGTGCCTATAGTTGTGCACATGATTGGAGACATCCCGCCCACATTTGATGCCCAATTGGTTCTTGCTGACCTTGAATTTCATGGCCATCAAGTTGAAGAACATTTTCAGCTTGGTCCACTTTTGGCTAGGCATGTGATTTTGGTTCCAACTATGGCAGACAGACAAATCTTTTTGCGTGCAGCCGATGTTGACAGATATTGTGCAAGTGAATCTGGACGGTGCCTGGCTTATCATAACTTGATTCGCTGGCCTGACTATGACACGGCCGCACGTTGAATGGCACATGGAGACTACACCAGGATTGCATTGCCTCCATCAGAAAGCTATGCGTGTCCCACAGTCTCCATGGTCCAAATGCGTCAAGCAGGTCTTTCCGATGATGAGATTATCGATACCCTGCATAACGACGACCCAGTGTCAGGGTATTCTCCGAGTGTCCTCGGTGAGGCAGAGCTTCGAGAATTGGCCACACAAAACCTTGACACCATTGATGACATGTTCTCCGTGCTTCAAACACAAAGCCCAAATGAAGACTGCAGGAAGAAGGCCGTTTCGGACGATTTTTCCAACGCAGGTAGCAATGACCCCTTTCCTCAAGGTAGCTCCCTGTGTCCCCGGTCACATGCAGCTTCTGATGATCACCCTCCGAAGGAGGATAGTACGGGCAAAGTGCAGATGGCCATTGAGAAAGGTATCCTCCATCAGATTCCTTGGACTTCGATGCAGACTGGTCAATATCAGGGCCTTCATGCAAGCAGTAGGGCGCACCTGCAGCCTGCTGCTCCTGCTCAAGATGTTGCTGCGGCAGTATCTCGGCTTGAGCCCGCACCAAGCGATAGTTTCACGGATGAGTTCCTACAGGCTATCCGTGCGGCTAATGAAGCGGCCAATGATGCCCCAGAATTCCCTCAGCAGGAGCCAGATTTGCCCACACAGTCAGAGTTCATCCAAGAACTATGGGAGCTCTGGACAGCACATGCCACGTTAGGCCCAGGTTTCATAGAGCCCTTAGGCAAGATTGAATCGTGGTACACCGACCATGTGCGGCACCTCCGGTGCACTTCACCAAGAGTTGTTGTGCTCCCACGGGAATATTCTTCATGGGAAGGTTTAATCATGCGTGAATGGCGTGACGTTGCACTGCCACATGCAGAAACGTCTTTTCACCTGGTATATCCTCAGCCTGAAGATGGTGCAACTGGTGTTTTCGCTCAGATCGTTGTAGTTCAACAGCCAGTGGAACTCAGCAGATCAGTTGTACTTTCAGTTTATGACTCCGCCAGTGCTGTGCAAAGACCATACTCTTTCTGTCAGGTATTACCCGCCCGGCTCGGCAATGAAGAAGTCCTTGATGCAACAGGCCGACAGAGATTTGTCAGGACACTGTTCCGCAGAACGAATGCACTCTTTGGTACGGAACGACGCCAATTAGAAGAGGGCAGAAAGTTTTTGTTCGCAGCGGCTATGCGCTTCGGCTCAGTGTCCGAAGAGGTGTTGCGGTAGCACTGTCCGAAATGCTCCTCATGCCTGATCATGTATTGAGAGAACAACTTAGTTCTGCAATGTGGGGGGTGCTGTATCGACGCCCTGCATGGCCAGCTTTCTCCGGAGACGTTTACGCAATGCCTGAGGCCAGCAATTGGCACCGAGCGAGTCCTATTGAGACAGCTGACAATGATGCTCCAGGTGAAACCAGTTCGAGCAGTGCCAGTCACATCCCTGAGTGGATTCTTAGACTTCGCACTTTATTCAATGCACACTCACGAACTGACGATCATGCTGAAGGTCCAATTTTGGAAGTAATGACCTGGTTTTTGCACGGACATCATCATGAGGTATGTATCCGACCCAGACAGGTCCGGATAGACGCTACCCAATTCATGTGGCGATCCACCATTGTGGTGGCATGGCTTGATCACCTCCAACGTGCGCAACCATTGGACTTCCATGTAGCCAACCCACCCTTCTCATCTCGACAAGGACAGCGGAACTTGGTGCAGATCATTATTTCTCAGCAACTCTCAGATGACCAACGGGCAGTCTTGGTTGACTCTGGCTCCCAATCCCCTGACGGTGAAGGCGTTCAGAGAGCTGCCATCATTCCAAGACAGGTCTCTGCAATGGATGTCAGATCGGTCCTGCCCAGGATTCTTCGTGGACCAGAGTTATTTACTGTGTCACAGAATGACTACACCTTTGCAGAAGATCAACTTTTTCTTGTTGCCAATGGTGATTCTTTTGTCTTGCGTGCACTGCCTTCCGTGCAAGAGGATAGCCCCATAGACAGCGCACTGCAAGCACCAGAAGACGAAAGTGATGATCACTTCCTCTTGCAGCTTCATTCTGCTCTCTCTACTCCATCGGCAGTCATTGGTACTCCTGTGAATGTGGTTGGCGGATCTTTCCCTGCAGTACATGGAACAGCCCCTGTGGTTGCAGGCAACAAGCAATCCAAAGTCTTGCTGTCTTTAGACGCCTGCATTGCGCAACCTTGTCCTTACAAAGTTGATGGCCACTTTGGTGCTGAAATTACATACTGTTCTCGTAGTGATTGGCCCAACTGGTTGGCCAGTACGGCTGTTGAACTCGTGTCATTGCCAGATGGGCTTGATCTCACAGCTCAGTCGCTATATGCACTTTCATGCCCAGAGAGTCATTGCGAGCCTGAGTTGGCTGGGAACCTTGTCTTGTACGTTGATGGTTCTGCTCGTCAAGGCTCAGCGGCATGGAGCGTAGTTGCAGTTTGGTACAACCAGCAAGGACTCCCTGCGCTACGTGGCTGCCTCTCAGGAATTGTACATGTCCAACCAGACTCAGATCAATGGCTAGGTGCTGATGGCGCTGACAACATCAGTGCTGAACTATCTGCCGCTGTTGCGGCCATGGTTGTTGCACTTTGTGGCGAGCATTATGACCCAGTTGTGGTCCGGCCAGATCTTAGACTTAGCGCAATGCTGGCAAATTTGGAGTGGCAGTGCCATGTTCATGTTTTGCTTGGTCGCCTTTGTCAAGTTTTAGGCACCTGGTTTCATAAGATTCATGGCCGCTTCATTGAGGTCAGAGGACACTCACAACACCCATGGAACGACCTCGCTGATGCACTCGCGAAATGGACGGTTGACACACAGATTGCCCTAGGACACATTGGATGGTTTCCATTCCATGAACTGATTCGCTCTGGCGACCTCAGCTGGGCTTGGTTGTTTGACGCCAGTTCTTCGCTGCATCAGTGTTTGCCGACGGGATCGTTTGAAGGTTGTTGGCAGGTCACGCCGTCACTTCGTCATGTTACTCCTCCGTCTCCCCCAGCTCAAATTGATAAATGGACTTGTGTTCAGTTCAATATCGTTTCGGCCAATGTTTTGGCTTTAGGAGAAGAGTTTCATGACATTCCTACCTCACCACCCTCTGATCGAGCTTTGCGCCTTGACAAGTACTGGCATGAGCAACAGATTGTTGCTATTGGCATTCAAGAATCCAGACGTCCTGCAGGCAAGGTTTTTTCTGACCATTACTTTGGCTTTGCATCCGGCCATCAGCAATGTGGACGTGCCAAACATTTCGGTTGTGAACTTTGGTTGCATAGGACATTGCCGTTAGATTGTCAAGGTAAATTGATTTTTTCTGACTTCAAGGCTGTTGTCGTGGTTGCGGATCCGCGTCGCCTTGTTGTCAATTTGCACCATCCGTCCATGGATCTCTCTTTTGTTGTTCTCCATGTTCCGTGCAAGTCTAGTTCCTGCTCCCTGTCTCAGCTTGAGGACTGGTGGACGGAAACTATTCAAATTCTTCAGGGTGCCAAACTAGCGACGAGAGTGTGGTGTATGGTTGATGCGAATGCACCGCTTGCCTCTGAATCAACTCCTTATTTTGACATGCATGGTGCTGAGAGTTCCAACCAGCAAGGTCGTTTGTTTGAACATGCCATCTCTACCCTGGGTTGGTTTGTGCCTTCCACAATGCCATGGGCACATGAAGGACCGCATGGTACCTGGACCCATCCGAGAGGTATAACATTGAGACGGGATTTCATCCTATGTTCAGCCGAGGCCTTTAAGTGGACTGCTTCCACGTGGGTTGACTGTAGATTTGATGGAGGCTTCTCGCATGATGACCATTTTCCAGTTGGCATGTCGAACCATGGTTGGATGCGAAATGCTGACACTGATGGTAAGGTGGTTTGGGATCGCCTCGCCTTTGTTGATCCAATCAAGCAGAAGCAATTCAAGGAAGCGGTTGCATCACTTCCAATTCCTGATTGGAGCACGCATGTCGACTCGCATGCAGAATTGCTGCAGAATAATTTGTTTCAGCTGGCGAAGCAGCACTTTCAGAAAACCAGACGTGATCGCAGCAGACCCAGGCTCACTGAACCAACGTACAACCTTATTGCTTTCAAGAGGTCTTGCCTTGACTATGGTCGTAACAACGGCCTTATGCAAGATCCCGAGTTCAAGCTGCAGCTGCGAAGCCTTGAAAAAGACATTCGTCGTCAAGTTCAGAAGGATCAGCGAGCTTTCTATTCTGAGCTTGTTCAAGAGCTGAGTTCGGCAGGTGAATTGCATGATGCAAGACAAGTATATAGATTGCTCACCAAGTTGGGAGGAAGGCGTGTCAAGACAGGCTCTGCTGACGCCTTGCCGTTGCTGAGGCACAACGGAAAACCTATCCACTCTTTTGTTGAGCAACAGCGTCTTTGGATGAAGCAATTTGCCGAAGTTGAAGCAGCCAACATCATGGCTCGGAGTGAATTTCAACGTCTTTTGCCAGCCTGTCTAGGATTGGATGCTTCAATCGTTGACTTTGAAGTTTTTCCTGACCTACACGAGGTCCTACAGCAGATCCATCGCATGAAAAGAGGAAAAGCGCCAGGACCGGATGGTATCCCGCCTGATGTTCTCAAAGCCGGCTCTCATGAGATTGCTAAGCATTTAGTCATTCTGACGACAAAGATTGCTGCTCATGGCAGGGAACCTGAAGCCTGGCGTACAGGGCGGCTTATCCCTTTACACAAGGGCAAGTCAGCCCGATCAGATCCTTCTGGATACAGATCGATTTTCCTGAACAACTTTGCTGCAAAGATTTATCACTCTGTCTTGCGGAAGCATTTGGTGCAGGCGTGGGTTTCAGTCATGCACAATCTTCAACTTGGAGGCCGCAAAGGGCTCGGTTGTGACTCTGCACATCACCTGGTTCAAGCGCACCTTGCCTTTTGTCGAGTTCGTAAACAGCCTGGGGCAATTTTGTTCGTTGACTGTAAGTCAGCATTTTACACGGTCGTAAGGCAGGGACTGTTTGCTCAAGAAATTGACTCGACGGCCTTCGTTGCTGCCATGCATCGACTTGGCATACACCCTCAGAAAGTTGATGATTTACTCAAGCATGCAAGCGCAGAGGTCGCTATTCGTAACATTTCGCCTCATGCCATTGCGTTGCTACGTGATGTTCTGCAGACGACTTGCTTTCAGTTAGATGGCATACCAGAAGTTGCTGCTACAACCAGGGGAACCAGACCGGGTGATCCCATAGGTGATGTTGCCTTCAACATTATGATGGCAGTGTTGCTAGCAGATGTCACGGAGCACATTTCCACCTCACAAGCAAAATGGGAAGGGTCACCGGACCCTGTTCAAGACTTTTGTAGCTATGATCAACCCAACAACCATGCATGGGCTGAGGTCGCTTACGTTGATGATCTTGCTGTTTTGTTGCGCAGCCCTGACAATGATGCCTTGCTTGGTCTTGCCAAACAGGCTTCTGTTGCTGTAGTTGATGCTGCGCAGCGCAGAGGCCTTCAGCTCACCATTGGTGATGGCAAAACTGAACTCTTATGGGCGTTGCATGGGATAGGCAAGAAACGTATTGTAGGTGAAGCTGCTTCTTGCAACAACTGCATTGAAGTTCCCCTTCCTGATGGGTCTGGTCCCCTCCATGTGCCAGTTGTACTTTCCTACAGACATTTGGGGACCTGGGTGCAAAATGACTCCAAACCTTTGCGAGCCATTCGGGCCAGGGTTGCTGCTGCTAAGCAAGCATGGGCCCCCTTGGTCAAGCCATTCCTCTCCAAACGTGGGGTTCTATTGCGCACAAAACTGCAGGTCTTTGAATCCTTAGTCCTCTCCAGATTTCTGTTTAATGCCCACACCTGGTGCATGCTGCAGCCAGCCCAGTTGGATGAATGGGCTGCTGGGTTGAGGCCTATGCTTTTTGCACTTGCAAAGCCGCAATTACGAGGATTGGCTCCATTTTCATTTGATATGAATATCCTTTGTGGTGCCTGTGAGATTCTGCCCCCATATGACCTGTTGCACGTAGCCAGACTAAGGTACTTCAAGAGGCTGCTTTCCTTTTGTCCGGTTCTTTTGTGGAACTTGCTCAAAGCGGTTGAATCTTCCGCAGGCTCGTGGCTGTCATTGTTGAAACAGTCCTTGGCCTGGCTATGCAGGTTTAGTAGTCCTCATTTTGGCTTCACCAGCGACACCCCCATCAATGATTGGTGTTCCTTCGTTGCAGTTGATACCCGATGGAAGGGAAGACTCAAGCGGGCTATCTCTTCCTGCCGACGCTATTGGCATGAGCAAGCAAAAGATGCAATTTGGCACTCCTGGTTGCAGCAGTCCCTTTTGCGACAAGGTGTGGAAGTCGGATGTAGGAGGGATTCCTCCCCCTCTGAACAATGGATGTGTATGCTATGCGACCAGGTTTTTCATTCCAAAAGAGCTCTGGCCATGCATTCTTCCAAGCGACATGGATATAAGACACTAGTAAAGCACTTTGCTTTTGATGGCACGTGTCCAAATTGTTCACGTGTTTTCCATGATAGAGTTCGATTATGTTGCCATCTTCGGACCGCAGATGCATGTCTTGAACGTGTCCGTGCAGCATTTCCACCCTTATCACTTTCATTGATGGAAGAGCTTGAAATAGCCGACCGGGCACATGCAAAAGAGATGCGAGTGCAAGGATGGTTGGCTTCCAAGGCCAAGATGCCTGCCTTACGGTGTGAAGGGCCTTGGTTGCCGCCTCCTGGTTCTGTTGAGGCTGACTACATGCTCTCTCGCTGGAAGACCAGGCAGGGCATTGATGCCGTCCCTGCTTTTGAAGCTTTGGAAGGCGTCTGTCTTCAACACAATGAGGGCCATGAGCCGGCCGACCTGGAACCGGTTGGATTGCAGAAGCAAGACGAGCAGATGGCTTTTGTAATGCATTCTGATCAGGGTTCAGACTTGGGACACAATGGTCAGTTTTCCCTGCGGGGCTTGGCCACCTTGTACGCCAAACTGCACATCCGAACCATGTGTTTCATACATATGTTCTCCGGATTCCGAAGACAGGGCGACTTGCAACATTGTGTTGAACGACATTGGGTTCAAGGCATTCATCACATTTTTTGCATTTCGGTGGATTTTTGTCTACAGGGTCAAGATGGTGATCTTTCCTCCACCAGAAGCCGTGAGTTTTGGAAGAAGCAAATTTACAGCGGGGCGATCCTGGGAATGGGAGGAGGTCCTCCGTGTGAGACCTTCTCTGCTGCCCGATTTTTGGCTGATGGCCCACCTCCTCTTCGTTCCTACGAGGAAATGTGTGGTCTTCCGTCCAATAATCGACGTCAGTGGGATCAGACTGCTTTGGGCTCCTCCCTACTCCGTTTTATGGTGGAGATGCTTTTTCACTGTGCTCTTGTCGGTGCATGCGGATTTTTGGAACATCCTGCATTTCCTACATGGGCTCGTGTTCACCGTCCAGCAAGCACGTGGGCCCTTCAAGCTGTGCGATGGCTAAAGCGCTTACAGTGCGTTGCTGTTGTGACCTTCGATCAATGCATTTTCCAATGTGAAGGACGCAAACCAACATCATTGCTACTTTTGAGACTCCCGACCCTGAGGGACGTGATTCTGAAGAAGGGCCGGGGGGGACGGTGTCCACATGCACCAGGGACTCACGTATCGCTTCAAGGTTGCAATCCTGACGGGTCCTTCCGCACTTCCATTGCGAAAATATACCCTGAGCCCTTGAATGATGCGATCGCAGGCGCCATAATTAATTTTGCATCCGCGACTTTTGACCATTCTTTTGAGGCTGAACCAGTCTCTTCGGTTGTCGCTGGGTTTTCATGCTTGGATTTTGTTCCACGTGAGGTCGTACAGCCTGACTATCACGGTGGATAGCACAGTTGCATGGAACCTTTGCATGCACCACGCGAGACTCTTCTTGCAGTAGCTGGAAAGGAAAAGGATGTTGGGCTGTGCGTTGTTGATGTTTTTTAGCTGTCATAAAGAAACCATCAGAAACCCATCTATTGTTTCAGGAGAAGTTGGTGAAGAAGCACACCACAGACTACTCCAAGTTCGATTCCCTGGTTCAGCAGCAAAAAGACGAAGAGGACGAAGAGGAGGCCAACCAGCTGTGGGATTTCATGGGATTTCACAGTTGTGTTTCTGACAGTTCTTATGTGGCCTTACTATCCTTACTTGGGATGTGTATGGTGATAATCCATATTTAATAACAGTAGTAAGGATAATATTCTAATCATGTGATAACTAATGTTATTCATTACTTATAATCCATTCTAGCTCATGTTAATCACAGTAATCCGTTCCAATGTCCGTTCCAATCCGTTTGGGATGAGCAGCACATGGTTGATCCAGGCCGCGAACGATCCCAACCGGATCATCTTGGGAGACAAGTGCCACAGATTTTGGGTTGGATGTGGGCGGATCATCCCTCAGGTTGCTATGAAGAGGTGTTTTTTCAGAAATTTGTGGCCCCAAAATCCAGCATGTCATGGGTTTCAAATGGTTTCAATACCTCACTTTTATTTGATGGCTATGGATTTCCTTTGTTCAAATTGCCAACTGAGTCACGAATCATATATTCCCTATATAGCCTATATATATATGTATATATATATATATATTGATCATATGTTTGCTGGTTAATGTTGTTTATATCGTGGTAAACAACAGTTGTTTATATCGTGGTTAATGTTCCCCACTGGCCCAACTCCGGAAGCCCCCTGGTGGTTTTGTTCAGGTACTACTCCTCCTCCAAGATGGAGCAGAGACAGTTGAAAGCTATGCTGGGCTACAAAGAACCGCCGCCTCCCGGCTGAAAACTCTGGGAACTTTGGAGAAAAGTTTGGAACCTGTAAATAGAATTGGATGATGGGACAATTTACAGGAAAGCCCTATATTTGATGGTAAAAACCATGGTTTCCTGTAGATTTTCCCTTAAACCAATCCAATGACAATGGGTATGGATCAATACCTATGAAAATACCATTTTTAGGGGGATGAACATCCATAAATCCCAGCTATTTTGATGTGAACTACAGGGGTACTATTGGTTTTGACACACTGCCACATCACAATGTCATGGAAAACTGAACAACAACACAATGCCATGGAAATCAGGTTATTTTTTGCTCTTTCTTTCAAGTTGTAGATAGCGTTTTTTGATGTTTTTTGGACATACCGAATTTGATCGTCAAGAACATACCATGAATCATGGTGTGCAGTAGGGAAAAACCCAGGGCTTTTCCATCTCTGGTTGCAGGCCGCCCCCATTTGAGCCAAAGTTTGACATGGAAGTCATCTACAGGTGCTGGATTTTCTTGGGGGTGAGATAGAACGCCCAGGTTTCTGGGACGAAAGACAGGCTTTTATGCTGCCAACAGATATGGTTTTGAGTTTTGGGTAGCCATGATGTCCCCCAAAAGAAACAGTTGTAGCGCTTAATGTTGCTTTGTCGGCTTTGTTAGTTCTTTCCAATCACTTTTTTGCTGGATTCTTAGCATCCCTTGCGCAATTTCCCTATGTTTATGGATGAAATCTCTTGAACATTCCCATTTTGATAGGGGCAAAAGCCCAGCAACATCCGGCATGTTTGTTGGTGGTTGATTTTTCGATCCCCCGGGGACGAGGTTGCCAGGGGATTTCCCCTGGATTTTCACAAGTGGCCATATCTGGTCAGACATTTTCCCCACTAGAGCCCCTTTGGGATGATTTAGACAAGTATCAAAAATTACTATCATTTAGTATAAAATTTTATAAAGTTGTATCACAATTTTATAAATCTTCAGTTGAAATGTGTAAAGCCGGCCCCTTTTTTTTGGAGAAGCCCACATGTCCAGATTGCAAGGCACGACAATCGAGGAGAGAAGACACAGCATCCCATTTGGGTCGAAAGCTGAGAGGGGAGATCCAGCAACGCCAACCAGAACGGGTCTGAAACCAACTAAAAGCTAACTGCATTTGTATAGAAATTGAGATATAAGCTATAACAATAGGTGTAGCACCTGTTGAACAACTCAAAATACCGCTATTTCTGGTTCATATATTCATGTATATATAATATATAATACATAATATATAACCTATAATATATAATATATGACATATCCCAGGATTCCCAGTCATGTGGCTGGCCCAGCAATTTGCCAAGGACCCAACAACCCGGGAGTGGCGCATTGATGCAAAACCTGCACCCAGTCGGGTGGATTACAGCGATTCGCAGCAAGCACAGGTGGGATGACGCGTAGCATGACATGCGTCAAATTGCACTGGGGACCACTGGGGGTGAATCTTATGTGCTTAAAGTAGTGTTCGACATCGGAAACTTCATTCATCCCTTATCAATGGCCATCATATTTTTAATCATTTGTTCAGCACATGCGGGTTTCTTGAAACATGGGGTGTCAAGTTACCCTCTGGTTATGTCAAAATAGCTATTGAACATCACCATTGTTAATGGGAAAATCCACTATTAATGGTCATTTTCATGGGAAAATCCACTATAAATGGCCATTTTCATGGGAAAATCCACTATTAATGGTCATTTTCAATAGCTATTTTGACATAACCAGAGGGTATCCAATGAAAGTTTGATTCAGGCCATTGCACTCTTCCTGGAGCGTCAGAGCGATGTGGAGCGCTCAGCAAAAACTCGCCTTTTCCGTGTGTTTCCAAGGACGTGTCGAGATTCCAATGGTTTTTTTTTCCACGAAAGAACTGTTGATTTTTGCTCCAAGATACTACTGAGTCCTAGTGGTTGCTGCTTCTATCAAATTTGGGTGATGCTGATGATATCTGATTATGAATTATACAAATGATTTCAGCTGAGTTTGAACCACATCACTTTGGAGTGCCAGCTGACAGAGTTACAAGGTGCAATATGCTGACGAATTGCTGAACATGCTGGACCAACATGCCACGCCCATTGAGACTTTCGTGCAGGCCACGGGGTTTTTGTCAGGTTAATCCAAGTGCTTGACTTTTAGTTGTACCCAGTTTTGATGTGAAAATACAGGAACATCATCTATAGAATTTGCTGTTTCCTTCCAGCTGCTTGATTACCCAAGGAGAAAACACCACATCACTTGAGATTTGAGGCGGTGCGTGACGTTGTTGGTCAGTTGATGGGTCTTGATCTCAGTGTGCCGGGTGGAAGCCGAAAGCGACCAGGTCTACCATATTTTGGTAGTTCTCCAGCCCAGTTGGGGACTTTTTAGTTGTTTTTTTTTGCATGAGAACTATGAGATTTTTCGGCCTTCGCCAATGAATCAATGCGCGTTCGGCGTTGTCCAAAAATGGGACAGACACCCCGAAGGTTGCCTTTTTTTGTCTGTCACAGATACATGATGATACATTATATGTATATATTATATATATATATATGTATATCCATTATATATACATATCCATTATATATACATATCCATTATATGGGTGTGCAAATGAGTGATGCTTGGAAGCACCCTGGCCGAAGATGCTGAATTTCATGCCTCTGCGACGTGTTTCAGGTGCTACCAATGCAGATGGCACTCGGCAGAAGCACAACATGTTGGGTAACGATGCCCGGAACCCGGCAAACGTCGACAGTTGTTGCCCCATGACTTGGCTTTGATGATTAAAGTCACCAACAAAAATGGCATATCTCAAGTGCTTCAAATTCGAGTTTCCCCCCAAATCCCCAAATTTGGATAAATTTGGCGTATTAATCATTACATTATTAATCCACATATCCTTTCAATTTTGGATGGTACAAGACATTTCTGATTGGTCATGGTCGAGGCTCGTTGGCTCTTCGTTGGGATTGGCTGCGGATTGCCGTTGCTTACAGCTGCAAGGCTAGGGAAATCTGGATCTGTTTGATCCGGAGGCTGTTCAATTGGGAGGCTGCCATTTTGGTACGACATTATTTGACCAACCCGGGTCTAGTGTAATGTTAATGCGGAGTTGACATTTTGATGTCTTTTGATGCGGAATTTCAAGGTGTGGTGACCATCCAACTGTCTCGATGAACATCCCGGACCCATGTCTCAAAAATAAAAATGCCAGGTATTTGCCGACCTCCGACATTGTGGCCAACACTGCGTCCCAGAACCCAGATTTCTGGGCTCAGGCTCTGAAAGACTGATTTTTTTTGTAGGTCAACCCAGCAAACGCACTTAGATAATAGCGGAAGATACAGTAATCCATGATTTGCAATTTGCACATTGATGTTGATGAGGGTTCGCATTGGCTAATCTCCCCATCTATGCCAGTAGTGATGAGGCACAGAGCGGCCTACATCGCCGATCTGTGCATGACCATTGCGCGAGAGATGCTTGGATTTTTGTTGAGGTTTTTTTTTGATCCAAGAACTGGGCTGTATGGATAAAAATCCCAGGAGGATGATGAATTCCATCGGACAGCCTGGGGGATACTGAGTAGTAACTGGCATGAGGTCAAGATGGCAGCTTTGCAAGGTGCTTCAATGTTGGTGGATAGAACTTGGCCAATGAAAAAGGATAGAATAGCAACAAGGACCGGGAGACATGACAGTGACAGTATCCCCAGGTAAATATATTGGTGGAAACCGGTTCTCAGCTTGAGCCGTTCAAGTCATTGTGCATCCCCACATGGTAATAGATTTTTGAAGTGTATCAGAATCTGAGAGCAATATTTGATAGCTTGGAAATCTCAGAATTGCAGGGAACATGTGCGGAAACCCACCTAAATTAGTGCATTCATTGAGTGGTTCCCTGTAAAATGTTCCTGAAATCATCTGAAATCAATCTATTGATGAAAGTTGCAGATGCTTTCAATGTCGACAAGCAACATCCGGGGCCAAGGAACGGCTTGAAGTCGCAACAAGTGAAGCCGGAAACTCAAAGAGATGCTCAATAGCTATGGACCTTATTGACCTTATGGACCTAGGTTGCCTTGCGCACAAAAACATGCCAATTCCATTGGAGGTCGTTGAATTGAAGTTCAACATAGTTCAACGTTTGTTCACATGTCTGTTGGCTTGGCTTGGCAACTCTCGAACGAATTCAGACATGCCAAGCCAGGTTTGTTCATCGACCTTCACATGAGCTTGCGGTTGTGGACCCCGATGGAGAAGATGAAAACAACCTCACTGGAAGGGTCGATGTCGTCTGTTGCTCAGTGATGCTCAGTGCTTCGTCAAGTTTTTTCCGCCAGGATGTGGGATTTACCCTCTGGTAATTTAACATAGCTATAGAAAATCACCATTTTTCATGGGAAAATCCACTATTTCTATGGCCATTTTCAATAGCTATGTTAGTTTACCAGAGGGTAGCTGAGGTGGTGCTTGACTACGAGCTCTTTGATCCAGGCTTCATCGGAAAAGGAGTGACTTGGTACAGGTACTTTCAGTGTGAGCATTTCTTCCAAAGGAACCAGGGATAACCAGGGTTTCATGATATAGCTATGGATCAATACCTATTAATACCATTTTTAATGGGATGAACATCCATTTATCCCAGCTATTTTGATGTGAACTACAGGGGTACAAGGTTTTGACACACTGCCATATGGCTCAAACATTCAACATGCTCAATATGCTTTTAGAATGTTCAAATATGTTCAATATTCAGAGTGACGAACTCTTTTGGCCTTTCTTGTTACCTTCCTGGGCTGGTAATACCTCCACGATCAAAACCATTGGTTCCCCAGTGGTCCAAGGTCCTCGCACGAGTGAATCACGTGAAGAAGAAGCTGTGCACTACGGATCACATGATCGTTCCCATGGGTCAGAAGCCCCGGAAAAAAAATCCCAGGGCAACTGCGACCTGGGCTTTGACTTGGGCGGCATTCAAGTCACGACTTGATGTTTTTTTTTGGTGGAAATGAGGTAATTACTCAGAAATTTGAGGCTTCAATGACTAACCATCATGGAAATTACTTTTCAAATATCCTCATATTAGATATACTTAATATATTATCAGCTATATGCTATATATTATTAAATGGTATTATCAGCTATTAAAGGTATAAAGACAATGAACTGATCGCCACTAGATCCCTACGGGTCTTCGGTGACCAGGTGCACAAATCTTGTGTGCTCCATGTGAAATCCGTTGTCCCAGAGGAGTTTGGAGCCCCAGGTGATGTGGAAAACGGCCACTTTTTCCGATGATTTTCCTGCTGGATCCGAGCACGTTTTTAGGGTGTCGATGGGTATCCCAAGTTTGGAAGTTGCACATTTCTGGTTCGATCCAAAAAAAAATGGTGCACAGCATTGACACTAATTGGTCCCTGACCAGTTGCCATTTCGCCACAGGAGGGGCCAGATGGCTTTGATTGGAGGGTCCGTATCCCAGCTTCCAGAAGCAGATATGGACATGTCGAAAAGTGTCAGGGATCTGTCAGGGATGCGGTTTCGAAAGGTAAACCAACTTATCGTTTTTGTTTTGTATGTCTTTCGGATTCCAAATGGTTTCATGATTTTTCTGACTAATTTGAGTCCCACTGGCTTCATTTTTGTATACCGAGAGAAAGACCGGGGCTCCCTTTTTGATCCTTTTGGTGGACAAACCCTGAAACAACACACTGCAAGCATCAATCCGCAAACACCACACGTTTCTCCATGTTTGGCTCAAGATTTTTGCACAGATATAGATGATATAGACCTATTACCAAGAAAAAAACATATCTTGCCCCATTTGTTGGCATGAGACTAGCCCTGTGGGCCACTTGGCTTCTCCAGTTCTTTGCTTTTGAGCTCCCTGGACTTGCTTGGGAAACGACAACGAAGGGAACGAAGGGAACGAAGTATGTGCGCTTGGAGATGTATGCCGTGGGTAAAAGCACGGAGGATTTCAGCCAACCCGGAAATCTGGACCTGTATGATGCAGCTGGATTAGTGAATTTCCTGGCCACACAGGTGGTTTTTCAGGGAGAATGATGGTCTAAAAATCACAGGGAGTGAGATACATATGAAAGAAAAAAACATCTGATCAATGACGAGACAATGATTCATTTACAGGATAGATATGGAATGATATTGATATGAGGTGTGGGCCATGTGGGTTCCACGAAACTCTCCATGTTTTTTTTGCGTTTCAAAGTAATTCTTGTCCCTCCCAGACTTAGATGAAGAGGAAATCATCGATTTCCGGTGAATATTGCCCTTAGCCTCCGGCAATCAAAGGTGGGCAATGGAAAATCCAGCATTGTTCAAGGATTTCCCATGATTTCCCATTAAAATATATGAAAATAACCCCAAACCCTCCATGTTTCAGGGGGATTCCTAAAGGCTAACATGGCTAACTCTCCACCCGTTGAGTCATCATGTCCCATCGGCTTCCCTCCAGGTGGTGCTTGAGACGGGGCTGGCACCCGATCGAGCTAGCCGACCCAATGGCATTGATACAGTGGTGAAGTATCAGATCAGGATCCACAACAACATGAGCTCCAGTGATGTTGATGTCCAGGCCCAGAATTCCAGAATTTTCTCTGAAAAAAAATCTGCCAATGCCATGGCGCCGGGTCTTTTTTGCCTTGGCATCTCGTGGTAAAAAAAAAGATCAGGGGATCCCTTTCGGATCTTTTTGGATTTTTCCGCATTGTTCTTCTCCACCTGACATGTCATTACGTCAGCGCACTTAAAACTGAACTGGTTTCAAGTCTCTTCTCAGCTGCTTGGTTTCTGTTTGCTTTTCCAAAACTTGTGGAAACATGCAATTTCCTCCCAGAACTTCCTGGTTTCCATTGGTGTTTTACCATGTTTTACCCATGTTTTACCATGCAGTGCAGTGGTTGCCACAGGCTGAGTTCTCGAAATTCGTGCGCTTCGAGGATGGAGCCGTGGTTGCGCCTGAAGATGTGGAGATCTTTGAGAGGAGCGGAGATCTGGTGGGAGCCTTATCCTTCCATCCACCGAATGGAGACGTGCGGTTCCCCTTGGAGGAGACATATTATTGGTTTAGCTTGAGTGGGCCATGCCCCAACATGAAGAATGGGGAGAAGAGCAGTTCCAACTGCAGCAAGTATCAAAAAGGCTTGGTTCCAGAGAAGAAGAGCCAATATGTGGCAGGAGGTCTGTGCAAACCGAAGCTGTTTTCAAGCGACATACCAGATGGGACCCCAGGTTGTAGTTACTACATCGAAAACTACACCACCAAAAACTTGGATGAGATCGCTGGAATCACTCAAGAAGATTGTGGTGGTCGCAAGTGCAGCAGTTGGTCGGATTTCCGGCTGCATTGCAGTAATCAGAACTTGAGTTTCACCCATCTAGGGGTGAAATATTGCAAGGAATATGATTATCCAGGACTGACAGGTGCATTCCGACATGTTCTTCATATTTATGAATCCAAACAAACTCGGGATGGGGGATATAGCAACTATAATCTATATAATCAACTATTTCTATCATCAACCTTTTCCAGATGACCTTCATGACATTCCCACAAGAATCATTTTCCATTCATATTCTCCATTCATATTCCTAGAAAAAACCACATTCCCCATATATTTTTCAGATGGCTCCGTTGGAAGCGCAGGATGCATCACCTCGTGCCAAGATGCAGCTTGTGGCAGCGGCGAAGTTGGCATCCCCTTCTGGACAGGGCGGTGCAATGCCAGCCGCAACGCCCTTCGCGCCTCTCTGTTAGAGCGAGCCTTTGGGGGATCGCAAGTGCCCAGCTTTTACGGCAGCAACCCAAGGTCTATGTCCGATGGTTAATGATTTTTTAAACATTATTATGGTTGATTGTGATTTGTATGATTCTGGCAATGTTAAATATAATAGTTACTGGAGTCATGATTATTGTTATTGATTCTATTGACATAAAAGTTAATTATAGTACTAAAAGAGTTGTTTCATTGAGGATTCAAATTATAATCTAGATGTTTCTTGGTGAATTATAGCAGCTGGTTGAATGAAGATTGATCATTGATAGCAATGTAATCCAGAACTGAACAAATTATATAAATTGGTTGATGGGGTGGGTGGGTAAATCAAACTTGGCCATAGGGATGAAAAGACATGGGATTTACCTCTCAAACATCCCGGCGGGTGGGAAACTGAACCCACGTTTTGTCTGTTTTTGGCGTTCATATTCTAGACATTGGATGCGAAACGCATGGTTTTGGCAAACAATTTAGTTCATGATATTCGCCGTGCCACTGTGTTTTGGTTTTTTTCGTGCGTTTTGCAATGTTTTCTGCATTCATGAGCTTCCAAAATCAGCGTCTTTTTTTTGCAGTTTTTTTGAAATATGCAGGTTTTAGCACATTTCTGCGCGCGTTTTTTTCTATCGCCAAGGACAGTCATCTAGACTGGACAGTCTCATTCAAGACTTTGGCAGTCTTTTGAAACAAGCTGGTTCCAGTG
>Ga0126342_10005216_pt1 | contig 22574 bp, 22 predicted proteins | sample Cyp1metagenome_FD_92528 | JGI IMG/M metagenome (GOLD analysis project Ga0126342, IMG submission 92528) | Coral microbial communities from Lord Howe Island, Old Settlement Bay, Australia - Cyphastrea 1 metagenome | ecosystem: Host-associated > Invertebrates > Cnidaria > Coral ...
CCGTATTTTACCCGTACTAACCCCGTATTTTAGTACTGGTTTGGAAAACCTCGGGTTTCTGCCAGAAACCTCGGGTTTTTCCACTGACCCTACGTTTTTTGCGGGTTTGGGTTCCTAAGGTATGTATATATATAATATATATATATATATTATAATATATGTTATACATATATATATATATATATTATACATATATGATATATATATATATATATATGTTATATATCCCACAGTGGCTTAGTGATTCAGACGCCTCCAGGCGTCTGGCCGCCGAGCTCTGGTCGCGGGTGCAGCAGTTGCAGGATCAGATCCAGGTCGCTGTGACTCCGAGAAAGCCTGGGAGATTTCTGGGATTTTGCCCATGGGAATATGGGTCAATACCTATAAAAATACCATTTTTAGTGGGATGAACATCCATAAATCCCAGCTATGAATTGGGGTTCACTAGGTACCAGGGTTTTGACCCATCCCTATCAGGAGAACCAATTTCGTCATCATGGGTATATTTTTACGGCCCAAAATTACGGTAGAATGTGTAGATGCAACAAGAAATGGAGAGTTGGCCATTTAAACTTCGGATTTTTCCTTTCAGGCAAGAAAAATGGGGATTAAACCACCCATTTCATGAGGATGATTATGGCATACTTCAGCCACATACCATGGTTTTGTTCTTTGAAATCTGAGATGATTTATATAACCAGAACATTTTTGCAGATTTAAGTCTCCGAGATAGGGATTTAATACAAATTTTAGGTTTCATCAACAAGGATTTAACCAACACAACATGGCGGGGTTCCATCAACAAAATATGGAGGATTTCACCCAACAAAACGATGGAGAAATCCTGGAAATCTAACCAACAAAATATGGGGTCTTATTAATCATCAAGAATGCGAAAACCAAATACATGCGATACTGCGATACTCATGCCCTTCTCCTTCTTCACGACTTTTTTGACTTCGGTTGAAACCGCTAATCAGATGAATATGAACCGATAAAACTAGGCGATAAAACGATAACGACCAAACACCGCGGATGTCCAGCTAAATCGGCTGGTGAAAAGTAGATTTACAGGTCAATCGCTTGGTGCGAAAATGAACATAGTGTACCGAGTCAACACTAGAAAATTATTTATTTATTTGGAGCATATGGTTGATGGATGAAAAGTATTGGGATTCCACCGAGTAATCAGTGGTTCTTGGCATTTGGTGCACTCACGAATGTGTATATATATAATGTCCTACAAACAATAATACAGAACATCATTCGGGGTGTATGATTTTTGAGTCATTTAAACAAAAAAAATGGAACAACACGGACATTTGTTGGTGATTCTACCTTACAAGCAGGGAGCGAACACTTTCCTGTATAGGGGGGTTGTGACGGCTTAGTGGCCTCCAAGCTGCTGTTGCTTAGACACCAAAGAAAATTGATCACAGGTATCGACCCAAGACAGTGGCTTTTTTTCAACAGCTTCTGAAGCAGGAAAGCGAGACTTTAGGGGCGAGTCCCAAACTTGCAGACGTATATAATATATATATATATGCACATATCTAAATCATTCTAAATTTATATTTATATGTTTCTGTGCATAATTATAGCAACGATGCGCTATGGGATTCGACGTGTTTGATCCTCGTCAGATTGCCTTGTGCTCAGATGTGTGGCTCAGGAACGATTCGGGTTTAAAAACATCCAGCTCATTTGATGAGGATCCATGAGGCTTTCTGGGGTCAAAAAAATGATTCCCATCCACTTGAATGTTATAGTCCTATATGGGTTTGGGTCAATACCTATAGATACAGTTTTAGTGGGATGAACATCCATTTACCAGCTATTTTGGGGTTCACTAGGTACCAGGGTTTTGACCCATAGCCATATAGTCCATTACATTCCATTGCCATTGATACCGTGTACATATATATATAGATATGTATGTATATGAGGGTTTACTAAAAAACGAACATCCCAACGCCGCAGAAATTTCAACTGCCAGGCAGGAGACCCGAGGTCGATGAGGCGTCGTAGCAGGGGCGGTCGGGATTCTACCCATTTCTGGAAAGCTTAGATACTGAAATCTGAAATCGAACTCCTTCGCCATATATGCCAATAGATACAGGTCCTTTCGTACCTAAGCGAAGCTTTTGCCAATAGGAACAATCAATTGCTAAAACACACAATATGTTTGCCGAGCCATACTTCTATACAATCGAACCACACACATATAACATAATATAACTATAGTTTTGCAAGTTGCATCTAAGATTTGCCACGATTTTACTCCAACATTCGCCACGCGCAGAGGTCCCCCCAAGGGCGGCCCTAACTTTGCGACACTGGGAATCGCGGTGAAAGGATCGTCCCAGCGCAGCGTTAGGATCCATGGTGCTGGTATGCTAACATGACTGGGGTAGATTGATGGGATCCATGGCACACCATATATAGCAGCACCATGGATCCTATGGGTTAGTAGAGCTGGAGAAAGATTTTATAGAGGTTGTGCGGTTGAACATGGGCCACACGGAGATCGATTCATTGAGACTCAGGGGACGGATGGGAGGAGTTTACCAATGATTTGAGCAATGGGGACCCTGGGGACCCCCCTCGACAACTGGCTGATCAAATCCATAGTATTTATTTTTTATCTGTAGCTTTTACGTTGCGCAGGCCAGTGAATTCACGCTGGACTTGGTGGTCCCATGTGGTCCCTGAAATCGCGGTGAATCCTGATATCACATGATGATCAGCAGGATGAAGGGACCTTCATAGGGCATTCATAGAATTCATTGGGTTTCGGCTTAAATCGTGCTAGGCTAAGGGATGCTAAGGGCCTAAGGGTGCCTATATAAGGAGACTTGATGGCCCTCCAGCAGGTGGCAGCCCACCCATGAGCCTATCGAGGTTGAATGGTCCAATATCAATGGCAATTTTTCCATTGGCATCACGGAAACTCCCAATTGATATTCATGAAATATGATGATTTGTCCGTTAAAGGTGGGATTTCCATTCCCAGAGACTTCTTCCGGAAGGAAGCAACTTGAACAGCACGTCCCCAAAGCAGCTGTTGTTTGGGATCTTTGGCTCGAAGTGATGGACATGACAGCAGTGATTCGCAACGATGCAACGTGAAAAGGGTAGGAACTGTCACATCTGCAAGAAAACTCCACTTCTGACCCATATTTTCAAGGCAAATCTAGCTGAAATTTCAGCCGCATGCAGAACAAGGCAATCCACCATTGTATCCACAGGGTCAAAGGTTCGAGTTCGCACCAGAACTGGTGAGAATCGAGGCGGCGTTGCTATTTCCCATGGGTGTGGGTCAAAACTTCGGGAGATTTTGAAATGGGTGGATTTTTTGAAATGATGTCATGCCGCAATGCCAAGTCCTGCCGGAATGGTTTCTGTTGATCGCCAAGGAGACTGCAGCCATTCTGTCGCTCAAGCTCGGCAATTTCTGAACAATGTGAACTGAAGATTGATTTCTGACCCCGTCGGACGGATAAAAACTAAATCCCAAGATTTATGCCAAGGTTTCTGTGGGATCCCCAAACGGTTTGGCTTGAAATAGGCTTTCAAGGCACCAAATTCTAAAATTTGAATGATTTCCCATAGGATCCATGTATGGTATATATATATATATGCTAACATTTGGGGTATATTGATGGTAAATGTTACCATATATACCAGCACCATGGATCCCATGGGTTTTGGGGTCCCCTATTTCAAGATATCCTGAGGATGAAGATGTGCAAAATGGGGAGCAACAGCTCGCATCGTGCTGGGGAGCAGAGGCAAACAGCCGAATTCCCCAGGATAGATTGATTCCACTGCTGCTCCATGGTATCCCCTTGCCTACATTTAAGGGTGATTGTTGGAGGTATATAGAGGTGTTGCTAAGTATTAATTAATACATATCATACGTGGAGCATATGGGATTCCACTGTTTCAATCGTCATTTTGTCATATTTTGCCTATATGTACATAGTCATTTAATTACTTCGGCGATTCAGGGCCCGGAGGCCCCATTGAAACACCATACGCAACAAGCAGCTGCCATGGATGGGAAGATGGGCGGCCACGAGCCTTCCATGGCGCAAAGGCCAGGTCCCAGGTGGTGCCATGGGTCATTCAACGATGTTCCTAGTGTATGGTTCACTACAACTGGTTGGGGGGTTCAAACCATTTCTGATTTTCATTCACCATACAAAAGGGATGATTGGTTGAGATGACTGATGATCACTGGGATGAGTTTTTGGAATTTTGGGATGAGTTTTCTAACACAAAGAAAGCACCTGAAACGCGAAGAAACCACCGACCGATGATGATTGATGTGGAGCCTTCGGGGTCCTCGAGACGCCCTGCGCCGTCTTGGGGATGGTCGAACCACAGACCTGGCGGCTTTCTGTGTAGAACTGCCAGAAATTCTTAAGAATTTCCACTGATTCAATCACTGCTTGGTGGTTTGGAACATGAATTTTATTTTCCATTTCATATATGGGATGTCATCCTTCCCATTGACGAACTCATATTTTTCAGAGGGGTGGCTCAACCACCAACCAGATCAAATTCAATAGCAACAAAAGATGATCTTTTGCAAACATGATTCTAAATCCCTCAAAATCACCACTGACATATTATGTTTTTTCCCCCATGCTTTTGCACTTTGCTGGTCATGAATTTTGAGCTGCCAGGTCCAAGGAGTGTTGGGTGCGTCCAGAGGATCTCAAGGCTGCAGTTGGATGATCCTAGAAATGTTTCTCATGGGGTGCTCCAGCCCGTCAACTAATATGATATAGGTACATGATAACCATATTTTGTGGAAACATCTTGCAATTTTATGTGTATATATGTTTATATTGCAATTTTGACTCCTTGTATTTGGGCTCGGCATCACCGTTCTATTCAAGTGGATTGGGATGATTCGTAGCAGCTATCGCACAACCAGGACCTGAGCGATGATGAGGAAGAGGCTGGGCCCAATGGCATGAGTCATGATGGGATATCCACATTTTTTGAGACCCCAAATTGGATGTAGATGAACAATGATGAACATGCCAACTTAAGATCATCCAACTCCCAAAAAATCCCAATATCCAAAGGATATCCCAAGCATCCCATTTTGTTTACCTTTCAAAGAGTCGTCAGCGCAGAGTTCTGTCAGGCCCCAGATGCTGTAGCAGCACGCGAGCAGCGCGAGGATGGAGGCCAACGGCCAAGTTACCCGGGTTTCGAGCAACGGTAATATGCAAAAAAACGTGCTACAGCTATGCGGCTATGCGTAAGAACTAGAAATTGAAGTATATCAAGAAATGAAGCCAAGAAAATCCAAGAAACATGAATTGTGAATATTTGGTTTTGAGGAGCAAACATGAACATATGATAACATATGAACCACTAAAGGATTGGTAGATGATCAAGAACTAAGACCCATTTGGAAACCATACAATTTGTTCTGTAGCTTGTTTCTCAGCGTAATTTCTGGGGTAGCCATGGAGAGCCATTTCTTATGTCCATATTGGGAGAACTTCGTCGAGGTATGGATGCTACGGAGCCCAAACAGTCTGAGCAGTTCGGTCTGGGTTTTGTTTTGAGTTCTTCTGTGTTCCAGTTCTTAATTTCCTGAATGAAAGTGGTAAAGTTTTGGGTTCAGCTACTTTAGTGTACCTAGGGTACCAGGGTTTTGACCCCATATCCCATAGCCATATATATATATATACATAATATATATATACATAATATATATATATATATATATACATAATATATATATATATGATATTTATTTACCAGTACCATAAACCCAACAGCTATTTGGAGTTATGTTGAACAAGTTAGGCTACCCACGGGGCACCAGGCAGTACCATAGCCGTAGCTTCGGTCTGACCAGGTGATCCGCCAGCTTCGCAAGAATCGCCCCGCGGGAAGAAGCGGGACTTTGAGAGCTGGGGCTCCAAACGACTTCTGAACAGTGCTGGATGTAACGAACTGCGGGAGATCTTACCCTCTGGTTATGACTAACATAGCCATGGAATAGATGGCCCATAGAAATAGATGGTTTACCGTTCTTAAAAATGGTGGATCTTTCCATGGCTATGTGAGACATAACCAGATGGTAGATCTTCATCATCAACAAAAGTCAGTGACATATACAGTCGAGGTACTTAAAGAACTCACTTTGGGGTTGAACATGGACCCATTTGGAAGGGTACCCAAGAAATCTGATTCATTGGCTTCTTTTTCTTGAGCCAATAGGTCAATAGGTTGGAGCAGATTGGAGTTTCTCCAATACGGATGGCTCCGAAATTCCACTTTTTCATACTAAAATTGTAAAAAATCTATTATAAATGATCATATATATAATCAATACTGTAGGTGGATATCTTTATTCGGGCCACGGAAACACCGTTTTGTTTTTCAACGAAAAGATCGTTGTGAAGCTCGCCATCTTTCTGGCTGCACCTTGGTCAATAAGGTCTGGCTCCTTCGCCCGTGACAGTCGTGACATGTCCTGCGCCTCGGCTTGGGGTTGTCTGAAGAAAAGGAGGAGTTTTAACCAACTAATCCAATTATATAGTGTCCCAAAATGGATCATAATGGTATTGGTAGTGGTTATGGTCATAGTCATCTATTCATTTTGGGATACCAACTAGTATTGAATATCCATATGGTATCCCAAAATGTTCCTAGATCATAAAATAGATCCAATGAATAGATCCCTTAGATACTGGCGGGTTGCTGCTATCCCGGGGGTGATGATCCCTGTTGATGTTCATATTTTGCTGGCTTGAAACCACCAATTTTCGGAGAGATTCGATGAAGGGAAAGCTGACAGAACCCGCCTGTGATTGCAAGGAGAAGAAGCGCAGAAAGATGCCACCATGGGCTACTGGGCGATTTTCGGGATTTGGTTGTTGACAGCCGCGCTTGTATTTGAGTTCTTTGGGAGTGTATCTCAACTGAAAGAAAATGGAAGATGTGTATATTATCTATACATATCTATACATAATTATACTATATTATACTATATATATATTATATATATCTTATATAGCACTTGGGGTCCGAGTGAAGTTGACTCATTCGCTTGGCAGCTGCCCAGGTTCGAGTTGCCTTCGACGACGCGGTGGATGAGATCGATCCTGACTTCGGCATCGCTGGCGAAGGAACGCCTTCGGAGCAGTGGATCAGCGAGGTCAGCGAGGAGAGAAGCCAATCGGATCAGTGGAAGAAAAGATGCGCCCAGCAGTGGGGCTGAGAGATTTGGCGGATTTGGGCTTAACATTGAGGTATTTCAGCATAAGTTGGCGATTTTTTTGGGAATTCCCGGACCACAATCCCATTGGTAGCCTAGCTGATGAAGCGTAAAACCAAGCTATGGCTATGTTATCCTCCGGTAGTCACACAGATGATGATCTATCGAAATCCATTTTATGTTTTTCATGTTTTCTATTAATACTTGGCCATTCAAGTGGTACCCCTCAGTAAACCACCCAGCAGCGCAGCTTTCTTTCTGCGTGGTGGCCGATCAGGGTCTTTCTCGTCATGGCAGAAGAAGACGATGCTGGGATGTTTTGGGGGAGGTAACCAGGGTGGGTGTCTATGAAACAGGTGGATTTACCCTCTGGTAATTTAATATAGCTATTGAAAATGGAGTTTTCCCATTAAAAATGGTGATTTTCTATAGTTATGTTAGTTTACCAGAGGGTACACCTCAAAATGGCAATTTTCATGGGGTTAATGGCGATTAACCAATGGATTTTAGGGTTTGTCCTATTTTCAGACAAAGCCAGGTCGTAAAGCCAAGATCCCTAAGGCAATGCTCAAGAATGGTGTTAAAATGATATCACCATTTTTGGAGGACAGTTCACAGATTTTCACGTATTTTTGGATGTATTATAAATATATATATATATTATAATATATACATATAATAATATGTATATATATTTTTTGAGCCATTCCTACAAACATTATCAACTTATTTGGTTTTGACAAAATCCCCAAACACCAAACCTGGGTATGTTTCATTGTTGGGTTTACCCCATATGATCACTTTCCAGGAAACATGGGGAGCTAAGGTGTGAACGTGCGTCAACTTACCAAATTTGTTCTTGGGTACCCTCTGGTAATGGCTGACATAGTTATTGAAAATGGCCATTTATAGTGGATTTACCCATTGAAAATGGTGATTTTCCATAGTTATGTTAGTTTACCAGAGGGTAGGTTCCCAAAAATTGGGAAGCGCCAGTAATGCATCGAAATCTCAACTTGCTCCGCACAGAAAGACCAGTTGTTTTGAAGGCATGGCTTGCGACATGGAACCCATGCTGGATCATTTCTAGCACAGTTATGGCTTACAGGCTATTTATCACCTGGTTAGAAAGTTATAGCTTAGAAACAAAGTTATGATAAATGATAACCCAGTGATAAATGATAACCAGTGATAAATGATAAATGGTTGCATTCCATTTGTGAAGTGGTCATCATCGGCAAACGTGGCGTGCTGCAACTTTTCCCATGTTTTTTGGGGAACCAAGGACTGGGCGCGCGTGGCGCCAGGCTCGCTATAATTTCCGACTTCAAACATACAAATAGCCAATAGCCAATAATTGAAGGTTCCATTGCTGAGCAATTGAATCAGCAATAGTGCAACCTTTTGTTCAGAGAATTTGGAGAAAATGCAACTCCATGTGAGACAAGAACAATGGGACAATGGGCATGCAAGTATCACAGAAGTATCACAGAAGAGGACTAATTCAGAACCTGGTTGGAGTCAATGTCGCCAATGTCCCGGGGTGGATGCCTGCTTCGATGCCTTGACTTCTTGAGGACTCGGGTGCTACAAAGACATGAAATCATGAAGATTCGTAGTTTGACCGTTTGACCCAACAAGGGACTTGTAAGGCACCAAACTGCCCGCTGAAAATGAAACACTGGGACTCGGCACGTGTCTCATCTGATATGAGGCAATTATTATCCTGCGCAGGCGGTGAACAGTGGGACTTTTTTTTTTGGATCCGACAGTATCTATCCAGTGGTTACGTGGGAGTTAAGGAGCTACGGGTACCAGGGGTATATGGGGAGCCAAAGAGCTAAGAGTTTCCCAACCATATGATAGGTATAGTAATCCCTTCTGCCTGAGTGGGGAACGACAAAAGCACAGCCTTTTGTTGTAAGGATCCCATTTCAGGAAAAAGGTCCACCGGGTCAAAGCCCGCCAGAGATCCCAACTTCGATTCATTCGTGCCTCACAATGCCATTTGAATGTGGATGGATGGATGGATGGATGGATGGTATCTATGTAAAGCTCTGCACTTTTCACAATTTTCTTGGCAAGAATCCACATCTTCGAGGCTTGAACACGCATCTTTAAAGCTTGAATACCTACATCAAATATCATCAAATCATATATAACATCCATTCACATCCGATTTTTCCACCGGATTTCCCATGGGTGTTTCCATGGTTTTCCCATCCAACATAGGTCTTTTCCCATCGGTTTTCCTGCCAGGGGCCCAGCAGACCTCCGACCATGGCCCCACCCCCGCAGCCGATGGCCAACATGGCACCTGGATGGCAGGGATGGCGACTGGAAGCACTATGTGCTGTGGAAATCTGGTGGATATAATCACTGGATTGGTTTAAGGGAAAATTTACATTGGTTAATCGCCATTACCCCCATGAAAATTGCCATTTTGAGGTGCACCCTCCGGTTATGTCAAAATAGCTATTGAAAATGACCCATAGAAATAGTGGATTTACCCATTGAAAATGGTGGATCTTTCCATAGTTACGTTAGTTTACTGGAGGGTAAGCCATGATGTTAAAAAAAAAAAACATAGCAAACCACTTCGCGTGCAGACCGGGATTTCCTGGTCTGTTAATGAGTTGAGTTGACTTTATCTCCCGTTTTACAAGTTTTTCCCCATAGATTGGTTCATATGGGTTACATCTGGTGGATATTAAACCAGCCAGACATCATGGGAGATATGTTAAGACCTATGAACCATTCATTTGGAATAGAACCTGAAAAAAGATGAAAAAAGGCAGTCCTCGGAACTGTTAGTCCCATGTTCCCGGGGATTTCCACCAAGCAGTTATGGGAATATGATGGGGGATGGTGGGGGTACAATGGCATATATCACCAACCAGTAAATGATATTTCCTACTTCAATGAATAACACTCTAAATATATAAGCACATATATTTGTACCATATTTCACAAGTACCAATATCTATAGAACCACATAAATTTCGTATTCAACGCATCCTTTTTCTTGGGGACGTCATAATTCTCGAGGGATGGGGACAGGTCCTCTGTGGTCAAAAAGGTCAAGTCCTTTGGGCAATTTTTAACGGTTTGGCCGCTGGGAAATCCGCCAGAAATAGAGGTTTCGTTCGCGAAAAATCATCGAACTTTAGATGTTAACTCATTTTTGAACAAAGAAAAAGTGTTTGATTACCGAAGGTAATGGACATCCAATGGTCAAATATATATATATAATAATATATATATATATATATTATGCATTATTATATATATACATATGAATTCATTGAATATCATTGAACTAGCACTTCGTTTGGATGCGTGGCAAACTGTTTGGAAGGCGTGATCTTGGACGAGAATCATGGAGAATACATCATCCCAAAGTCAAGTTTTAAACTTTTTAAGTCCCAAAGATCATCCACGGATAATTCATAGTTGAAACATGAAGCATCTTTGCAAATGAATTCATAGGTGATTGATTGATAAACTCCCCAGAAATTGGCTGAATTCCGGAGGCAGCGGCTCCGAAGCTGGGACACCCAGACACGCGCTGGGATTGACAGGATGCAGTGTGAGTTGGGCATGGGAAATAGTGCTTTTGATACATTGATACATAGCTTCAATTGGGACTTCCATTTTGTGCGTAGTTCCTAGTGAACCAGTTGTACTAAGCAAATTCATCCATATAAATCCCCATCTTCCAAGAGCCAAGATCATCCAAGTAGGTTGATCACCTGGTGATGCATCCATGATCAGCTGGTGAGTATGGTTAGTACTGTAAGTGGTATATCCCAATGTATTCCAGTCATGTTTTTTGGGCGGAATCAGATAGTATAACTGATCATCAATCGTGAGTTGACTTGGGTCATGGATATGCACTCCGTTAATCAAACATGGCGTGCTTGAACATCCCCTATTCACTGATGATTTTCCCAGTCAAAACCCATTTGGTTCGGGATTTCCCAGCCCGCCATGTTATACCAAAAAGGTAACCTCCGTAGCTGAGCCGTAAGACTGGGCAAAAAATAAGATATTTCCTCACTGGCTGACGGCACCATAGATGGCTTTGATGTTTTGTACGGGGAATCATTCCCAAATGTCCTGAAGTCAGCTTGTGAGTTCTGATACTCCAGAGATCACTTGGGTTTGATTGACCCTGTTTGTACTGAAGCCATCTTAGACACGATGTATGTCTTGTTGCAAACAGTAGAGTACCATACTTTCAGTGGAAAGTCCAATACAAACCCAGATCTTGAAACTTGTAACCATGCCTTCAGATGTCCTCAGCCCTCAGCTGGATTCCTGAACCCCCGTATTTAATGACACAATCAGTTAAACTTAATGGTAACTAATGGCACTAATCAAGGGTCTCCTGTAGATTCTACCTGTTCCATCCTGTTCTTATCTTTTTCCAACCAAATGGATTTTTCCCAGCAGAACCCCAACAGCTCTTCACCTCCTTCAGGGCTGACGCGCGACCTCCGCGCGGGAACGCTCAGGGTTTTTAGGGTCATTGGTGATGTGGAAAGCAGGTTTTTGCCTACGCAAAACGTATGTCTATTGATGTCTATTGTTGATTGGAAGATTTGGAAGGACAAGACATGATTGAAGCCAAAAACAAGTGCGTCCCTGGTGGGACGGTGAATCTGATTGGGCTGTTTCGAACATCTGATTGGGCATCTTCAGACGTCTCAAAACATATTCGGACCTGTTCAAACATCAGTCAAAAGACCCGCCAAGTGCATGTTTCAGAAAAAATGGCAGTACCCCTCATGACCGTTGCTTTCCCCTTGAAGAAATAACGCAACATGGCCAACAACGATGATGACTTTGGGTCCCCACGGGGAATCCGGAATCCCCCAAGGTCTGGTTTACTATTACGTTCCAAATAGTTTGCCCGTCGATGGTAAAAACTCCCTGGTCCCTGATATCTTGTATCCATGATTTATCCACCATTTTACGACTTAGATCCCCTATGCTTGATTAAGTTAAGCTCCTTATTCGTAACGCTACTCACATTTTATCCATTCATGCCATTCATTTTAATGGATTCTTCTTCCGAAAAAACGATCCATCTTTGGATGCGAAAACACCCATGACCCCCAGTTCCCTAAAAACTCGCCGCGGGTTTGAGGCGATATGCAAGACCAACTGGCGCGCATGCAGCCGCGGGGCGGCTCAAGGAGGAGATCCCGTGTTTCTGAGTGAAGATTTTCAAATATCATGGGAATAGTTGATGTTTGGATAAATTCATATGGCTAGATATGATGGGAATATGATGGGAATATGATGGGAATAGTTGATGTTTGATGTTTGTTTAAATTAAAATATGATGGGAATATGATGGGAATATATAACTGATCATAATAGTATATATATATATATAGCTAGAATATTAACTGTTAGCAGTAGCTCCAAATATCACAAACTGCTAGTAAGTGGAGATATACCTTTTGTTATTTTCCGTATTGCTGCTATTTGAAATATGGATATTACTCTCTTTATATATATATATATATGTCGAGTGATTCAGTGATGGTTATATAGTAATGATATATTTATCATTTATGTAGTGGTGAACCATGAGTGTTGCAATATTATGTTGGACTATAGGTTACCATCATCAAAACTAATGGGTACCACTACTATTAGTATTGTGATAGGTTTTGGGACAATTAGCTGGGATTAGCTTCAATACGATGCCACACATACTTTGAAAATAATAGGGATATGATGACATGACATAGTGGGATTGACATGTTCGTATAATATGATATTACCAATTACCATTTAACGGTCATGTACACTATGATCATAGTAGCCACCAAAACGATGCCGAAAATACCTTGGAAACCTCATCAAACTAGCACCCTACACACACTTTGCGGCATCTGTTCGGGGGTTGCTATACTGAGAATATTTTATGGGATTCACCCAGTACGTAAGGAGAATTAGTTGGATTCATTAAATTGGACCACATAATATAAAGGTACGGATCAAAATACAAGACCTGGGGGACCTGGGGGACCACAGCTTCAAGTCTATTTTTGTATATAGTCATCCACAAAAAAGGGGAACTGAAGCTTGACCCATAGCCATATGACGAAGAAACCTAGAATATACTGTAACTGGTATAATGGATATGGATTTATGATTAGGTGCATCAAAAATATCCCGACTTTAGCCAGTATCCAACCCTACTTGGTTGGATCCAAGCTAGGAATATCTAGAGCTAGGATTGGTTTGGATTTGTATGGATTTACTGGTGCATCAGGTGCATCCCAATGTATTCCCATAACTCAGGTGACGTCGACGATGTGGTTGGTCATATTTTCTGAAGTTTGCAGGCTTACTATCATTCTTGCCGTTTGAAGTTTGAATCCGTGCTGTAAATCGCCCACAAAGTGTGGAGGTTGCATGTGGTCCAGTTGCGGTGCTGCTCATGACAGAATGTGGTCCACCTCCCATTTTGTTTATCAATATGTTAATCATCAGTTTAATCCCATCCCGCGTTCATATTAAAGACCCCACAGGAACTTTATTTTCGGATGAACTCACATATCTGGAACCATACAACGGGGGTGCTCAATAGTACGGGTATTGATACAAAAAGACATCGCAGCCAGTCAACAAGTGTTATCAATCTGTGGATAGGTCTCCCACTTTCCATATTTATCATAAGTTTGATCCACATGATCACCAGCAACATATAAGTTATCATTGAAATGAAGGGAAAAATCAACAACGAAACAACTGAAACAACTGATATATTTCTGGTGATTTTGTGGTATAAGTTATTTTTGATCACCACTGCCTGATTTCTCCACCATCTGAGGCCGCCCGCGCCGGTGAATGTGGGAGTCCCGGCACCCGGAGTGCCACCCCCGGCACCTGGCTTTGCACCTGGGTCGAAGCGGGGTGAGTCATGGGGGGCTGGGATGAGAATGAGTGAGATCTCAGCTTTTTGAAGGTGTTGTTTTTGTAGATTGTATCAACATCTAATGGTTGATGGTGATATGTCATCGTCTATAGTAGCTATTTCGCTCGGTAAAACATGGGATTTGAATGGTTGATATATGTTGATATACTGTAATGGGATAGTTCCCCAAACAAACAGTGTGTCCACCCTGAGGGGTTCTTACGGAAGGTGTTACGGCCGGGGCTAGATCAGGGTGCTCCATCTCTGGCCGCGGCATTTTTGCTGTAAGTTCTCGCCTAAAACTTGTGAGATGTCCATGTGCATTTCGACTGCGCAGGCTCGCACAAAATGTGGGAACTGATTTGTCTCTTCCAAAGGTCTCGTTTTACCAGCGCGTCGTGCTCGTTTTTTGAGCTATTGTCCATTTCGTGTGGCAGGCGTCGGACATCCGGGACATTTTGAGGTCTAAAACGTTATTTTGCCTGGCAGGCGCAGGGCATCGGGCGCTTTTTCGTCCGCGGGAAGGCTTGGGACATTTTGGAGGTTGAAAAAAAACGTTGGCAGGCATGGGTCGAAATGAGAGGTGCTTTTGAAAGGGTCGAAAGTCTCGTCTTGCGAAGCTGTCGTCATTTTTGAGTTTGGACGTGCTGATTCCGTGTTTGGCAGGTGCAGCACTTCTGATGCCTCGGGCTCATTTGGCAGGCGCAGTGCTTTGTAGACCTCGGAAAAGAAGTGCCTGAGACCTATAGGTTAAAACGTCGTTTTTGACTTTTTCAATGTTCATGTTTCGTGGGGCGCTCGCACAACCTTCTCGGCACTTTGTGGGTGTCAGATCGCTCTCGTTGCGGCGCGGTGCGCATTGTAGCTGCTTCGCAAAGTTCCTGGCAAAGAGACCGTATAAGTTCTGCGGAAAGTCTTTTTAGAATGGGTTTGCAAGTGTTTGCAAGAGTTGAGATCTTGACCAAGGTCTTGTAGAGGTCCTTGTGAGAAGATGTGAGAAGATGAAGATCCTGATGAAATCCTTTAAGAGGTCCTTGCATGATCTTGTACAGATCCTTGGATGCTTATAGGAAAATCTTCCTTATAGAAGGCCCTTCTCTGACAATTTTTTGAAATTCTCGTATCTGGTATGAGGTCCTGATTAGTAGACATGGCGACATAGCGTTGCTTCTTGTGCCAAAACAAGTTCCCCCTGCTGCAGTTACAATAATGTTTACCCTCATCTGTTGCTGTTCCATAGCCACTGTTACTGCTGCTTGTATCTGGCACATTGGCTCCTACCCCCCCACACTCTTTGGGGTCTCATGCCGGTGTAATGATGGGTTTGTCTCAAAAAGAAATGGCAATTTTCCAGGGAGGGAAGCAATCACTAACAGTTGGGTTCGGGGTAGGTCAGTCGAATCCCATTTTTTTTTGCCGAGTTTCAACTATTTTTTTGGTTTAATGGTAAATCCCTCACTGAGCATATTTGTTTGGAAGGGTGGTTGCCCATTTCTTCTATAGGAACATAATTCTGACCCAAAAATGAGTACCCATTCAGTCACATTTCTGTTTCTCCTGTTGGCCTTTGTTGCTTGCTGCAGCCCCATTTCTATTTTTGTTGGAACATTTTGGTTTCAATCCCAATCATGTTGGGAAATTTCTTCCGAAATCTCTGGATGAACTCCGTTTTCTTGAGAATGATTCATTGTTTTAAACACATCATCAATGATATCAATGTATTGATGAGTAGAGGGGTAATCCCATAGTTTTTTCTTCCAACACCTTGGTTTTTCAACGCCACAATTTTGTTAAACCCAGGCTGCAGGGCCCCCAGGACCTCCTACAAACCAGGCGCGGTATCATCGGCATATTTTATAGGAAATTGATGATTTCTTGGCAATTTTGGGAAATGGGATCCAAAACAAATAGAACAATATTCATGAATATTCATGATAGTATATTATTTATTCTATATTTTATTATTAATGGGTCTATTGATGGTATCGATGAAGTATGACGGATTTTTTTTGCCGTCAAAACTTTGGATTTCACCAGATTTCGCCATGGGAAAAACAATTATTACATTGGGATAGATTTGGGATACTTATAAATAAAAATTACGACCCCCATATATAGAATTATAATGAATTATATATATATATGGTACCGTATGGTATGGTAAGGTATGGTAAGGTAAGGTAAGGTATGGTAAGGCATAGTATGGCGTGATATGACATGATATGATTATGATTATGATTTTTGATTGTGATATGATATTCGTATAATGAATTCATCTGAGGAACTATGTATGACCTCGCCACAACGTCATTTTAAATCATGAACGGTAGAGGGAACCATCACAAAATGAGTAAATCATGTCAGCTGGTGAGTTGTTATGATTTAGCCAGATTCATAGTCTTTTGGCAGATCATGAAAATTGATCCAGCTAATGAGGTTGGGATCTCTCAGCAGTTTTGTTTTCTTACAGTGATACCATTGTTGCTCTCTTTTTCATCATGTTTACGTACTGTTTTCTGCGACTTTCCCACTTTCCAACACCTTTGCCCATGTTTTTTTCCTGTCACACTTCCATCATTTTTCCTAACACCTTCATGTTCCCATGATTTCCTCCATCCATGAGATACTTCCCACAACTTTCCCTTACCGTTTCCCCCAAAAAGTCATCCCAGCTTTGCCATGGCTTCGCCATGCCCAGGCCTCTACGCACGTCCCGCCGATGCCGCCCAATCTGAGCAATGAGGTGCCACTTTTCATGGATTTTTACCACGGGTTTCGTGGGAAAATCATCGAACTACCCTCTGGTAAACGTTTTACATAGCTATGGAAAATGGCAGATTTATAGGATGTTTTACCCATTATATAAAATATCTAAAAATGGTGATGTTCCATATAGTTTACTGGAGGGTAAATGATGGTTTTTCTAGCAAACCATGTTTGATTAGCGGAGGGTAATAGGTAAATAATCTAATTTCATGGGTCATGCTCCATTTCGATGTGGCATTTTCTAGATGGTAACCATTTTCAGTAGCGGATTTCTGCGGGGTATGGTTGTGGTATGATGCACCATCCCCAGGTGGGATGAGCCTGGCCCTTTGAAAAAAACTGGCCACGACAACTGAAGTTGGCCAGTGCATATCTCAAGTGTTGAGTACCCAAGAACGGCAACAAAGGATTGTTGGTGAATCTGAAGTGATTTGTTTCACACCCTGATGGCTTCGAATCGTAGCGAATTGAGGTGGACCATGGTGGAGTCAGGTGGACCCATCTTCCCAGGACCAACAGAAGTTCCAGCAAATCTATGGGACCACGCCACAGGTCACCGATGGACCGATGGGTGTTTTTGTGAAGCCAGGTGGATTTTGTGAAATTCCCATTTCTGGACGAAGCTGCATATCTTTTCGTTGCTTGTACATCCCATCATACACCCATTATACAGTATAGGATTATATATAATTATATATATATATGTTTGGTTTGGTTCAATATCAATATCATATATCATATATCATATATCATATATCATATATCATATATCATATATCATATATCATATATCATTTGGTTTGGTTCAATGCCCCCATTTATAGGGGCAGACCCGTATCTATGATGGGTTCCTTCCCCACCAAATGGTTTGTCAAATAGCATATCCCACATCCCAGTTGGTGGATAATGTCATGGATAGTACAACGGTAGCATACTCTGGGGTTCCCCAAAAGATAGGCTACGCATATTTCCAGGATGCTATAGATGATGCTTCTGAGCCATCATTTCAAGGTTTCCAACTTTTTCTATCTCTTTGGGGGTGCTTTACAGTTGGTTTCTATCCGTTTCAGGCCGCAAAGGCTCAGAGGGAGAAGTTTGGATTGACGGGGATCTTGGAGGTGCCACCCTCCAGGGATCTGCGGATCCATGGGGGATCCAGGGGCTGTGGGTTACTTGCTGGCTCACCCTTAGGGTGGAAGCCAATTTTCCATCATTGGATGGGTATAAAATGGTATAAACCACTGCCATTCCTGCCATCTCCAGCGAAAGACATCCCACTTGGATCATTCCATTTCGTAAGTGGTTAGTTGTTAGTAATTAGTTAAGTTAATATTTCCCTTGGGCTTCAGACATCTTCCAAGCCACTCCCATGGCATAACGTTAGGCAGCCGAATCCCCTTTGGTGATCCCCGTCCCAGCGTCCTTCCTTCGCAGGTGGTTCGCATGCACGACCCGCATCTGAACACCTTGGCGTTGGGGATGGATCTCACAGGTACCCTCTGTGGTAAACTAACATAACTATGGAAAATCACCATTTTTAATGGGAAAATCCACTATAAATGGTCATTTTCAATAGCTATGTTAAATTACCATAGGGTAATCGATGGTCATGGAATGTCCAGTTGGTGATCGGATCATCCCAAGGTTGATCTTGTTCCCATAGGATCCATGGTGCTGCTATATATGGTGTGCCATGGATCCCATCAATATACCACCAATGTTAGCATATATACCATAGATCCTATGGGGTTGGGATAGAACCTGTTTTTTTCGGGATCAGGGATAGAACCAACCAAGAATCTCGTGCCATGGTCAGGTTACTAACGGGTTGCCGGTTAGTTGGGGGATGGTCAATAATTCATGGGTTAACAGGGATCTAAATATACCCACTATGTTAATGTTGTGATCCCTAAAGTCAATCGAAAAGACTCGATTGTAGCCAGGGTCCAGGGTCTTCCCCATGGCAAACTCCAGGCCCAGTCATTGGAACCGACACTTTTGTGCCATCACAATGACATACAACGACCACACATCCTATTTCCGAATCACTTTCCAGCCCAAAATTTAAGCAGCAGATGGACATTTATTTTGCAAAAAAGACATGCACATTTCATCATATTTCCATTTGCTCGACAATATATCCCAAATTTATATGAATTTATATATGCCATGGTTTATGACTGCATGTAATTATACATATTGCATATGAGGTATGGGTCATCAATCCCATAGTGGGAATCCAAACTCAATAGGTATATCGGTATATCCATCATTATGAACATGTTGCTGTTCCATGTTTTTCCGAATGATCCACTTTTGCGATTGATCATATTGATTTCCATTACGCAAGGGTTCCAACCCATAGGGGTCCTTCCCTTCTCTTATAAAAGGTGTCCTCAATAAAAACAGATTCGGAGACGCCGGAGACGAGATCTGAAACTAGCGACCTCACTAGGACGTCCCAAAAACGTATCATTGATATTGAGCGTATCATTGATCTTGAGGAGGCCATGACAATTTTTTTAGAACGGCTTCTCAATTTTTCTTGGATTTATTTATAGGAAGATCACGGATCCAGAAAATGAGTGTACCTATCATACCTATCATACCTATCCAACAATTTAGAGGAAAAACGATAGCATGATGCTTTGCATTGGATTTTCCATCACATTCTCCAGACAGACCACACCACACCCGTTTCCTGCTCGACCTGCCGACAGCTCTGGGGCAAATGAATTTCCCGGATGCCTTCCACCTCAATGCTGGGTGCCTTTGGCCTGTTGAGATAGGTGCTGTTTAAAAGTTACCAGCGGGGGCCATGCTCACAGCGACAACAGCCATCCTTCGTCATGAATGACTGTTAATATGGGTGAATCTATAATTAATTATATGATGTTAATATTCACCCTTCTATTAAAATGAAATTAATTCATAGCTGTTAATATGGGTGAATCTACCCATGACTTGTGGAATCTACCCATAGCTGATTAAGTGGGATGACCGTACCTTGTATACATCCATTCCATTCATCCTATATGTTTTGACCATGGATTTTACCGAACATTCCAATCTGGTAAATCGACGTCACGACGTCAACCCCTGAATATTAAAATGGTGGAATTTCGAAATTAATTGAGGGAAACCAGTTGATGCAGTGCCTCCGAACCTACTTGTTCCGCTCTGCCAGTGCTGCCAGTGCTGTTTCAACCGGCAAGAAGCTGTTTGGTGGACCATACCCCATGCATTTCATGGTCTTTATGAACTATAGGAATTCCTGGCGCTTCCCCACTGCCCATGTTGGCATGATATCTTGGCATAGCTGCCACTTGTGTTTCAAAAGGGGATCCTTACAAGTTCACCTTTTTACACTGCGTTCCACCGGTGATGAAACAGGACTGATGTTCCGACATCTTAAGATGATCCAATGCACGCATCTCCAATGCATATCCTCCATTTCTTATGGCTTTGTCATTGTCTGAACATAGGCTTTATCCAAATCGGATGATCTCCACCGCCAGGATCGAACTCCCTCCAACGCGGCGAGAACCCGACTACAACTTGCCACAGAGTGCCATGGCACTAGCGATTCGGAGTGTGGGGGAACAGCTGGGGCGATAGCAGAGCTGAATGGGATTTCAATATATATATTTCAATATATTTAATTTCAATTGGATTTAAACCAAGCGACATGGTGATTTAATTGGATGTGAATGGGATTTTAGCAGCAAAAGTGGTGGTTTGAATGGGATTTCAGCTTGATGAGGTGTTAAATGTGGAAATAAAACTCGGAAGCCCAAAATTCTCGGTGGATGAAGAATCCATGGGTGATTTTGAAGAACTCATCTACCCTACACACACAAGTCATAGTTATATTGTACATATGTGTATGTACAATTAATATCAATGAATTAAGAAACACTATTATAAACATACATATACTTAAATGTATAGTCTTTAGTAACTTTAGTAATCTTTAGTCCATGTAGTTGTTCATTTTCTGCAATTATTCATTTGAATTTTGTAACGCGATCCCAAAAAAAATGTCCAGACAGCCTGTCTTTCATGCGGCTGCCACCAGCCTGCGATCATCTGCGATCCGCAAGGGGACCATCAAAGTGGATTCCCATGACCCATGACCCATTTCAATCATTTGGGGATGGGTCAAAACCCTGGTACCTAGTGAACCCCAAAATAGCTGGTAAATGGATGTTCATCCCCCCAAATATAGCAAGATTGGTTTTGACACATCCCCATTTTAAATCCATTTAAAGTGGATTTTCAAGCTAGCCATGTTTGATCATGTTTGATTACCCGAGGGTATACGTGGCTGGTCCAATTAAAAAGGGACTGCCGCAAGATCCGAGGCTATTTCTCGAGCCCTCCGGCCCTGAAGCAGGTGCTGGGAAGTTGATCAGTTACCCATGACGGATCCATGGTGCTGCTATATATGGTAACATGGATCCCATCAATATACCCCCTTTATGTTAGTATGTTAGCATACATGGATCTTATGGGTTATAGAGAAGCTCATTGAAAATGAGTCCACAAAAAACATAACTATACATAACTTTCATTTGATTCTTCGATTTTCTCTGAAACTTGGCCGAAGCTCGAGCCGCAACTCCAACTCGTTTTTTTCCACAGACATCCGCTGCTCCGGTTGCTGTGAGTTGCCGCGGATGCCAGTCGCATGTGAGCAAGTTCAGTGGTGAGACCCTCTTCTACATGTTCTACAACATGCCGAAGGAGAACCACCAGGTGGACCGAGGGAATACAGTGTGAATAGAGTAGGTCAATTTTTTTCAGTTGCATGGTGGTTTCAAACCATGGATATTGTATGATATTGTTGCAACTTGTACAATGAAAATGATGCAACCATCTGATTTTAAGGGTCCTGTGGCCGATTTTCAGACGAACCCGTTTTGTTTTCTTTCAACCCTACAAGATGGGGCCCCCAAGATATAAGTTAGATATAAACTCTGCATGTGATTTTGTAAGTTGACTTAACCCTGGGTAACTCATGGTACATCTTCTGTAACTCATCATAATGTTATAACTAAGTTGGGGACTTGTAACTTAAGTTGTCGTTTTTGCTTTGGGAAGATAGAAAGAAGTTACAGAAGTTACGTTTTGGGTGGTTGGATTTCTGGTTGGAATGGAAACATCCGCTGCGAAGCCTTTTTTTTGGTTCATTTAGCTCTTTTTGTGGAAGAAGGTGGCATTTGGCCTTGAACAATGGCTGCTGGTGCAAATCAAGCTGCTGGGAGGATGCAAATGCAAGACTATAGAACTTGCATTCATTTTCTGAATGATGAGGTGTGGACCACGCTTGTGGACAGTCCTACAAGCACGCAATTGCAACGGGTGGAAAAACTGACTCGATATTTGATCTATGACTTGGGTCTGAGACATGCGAGTGAACCCACATGTGCTATGATAGGAGCCATGGTTGCTAGGTACGAACAGGATCCGGCACGACAGAGTGCTTTGCTTCAGACCGTGAAGGCTTGCCTGAAGACGCATTCCTTGCGTGCCATTCAGGCAGGGCGGTCTTTGCCAGGAAATCAATATTTAGAGGTTTTGCCAGGCACGTTTGATGAATTGCCGGAGGCAGTGCGA
>Ga0126342_10005217_pt1 | contig 22574 bp, 16 predicted proteins | sample Cyp1metagenome_FD_92528 | JGI IMG/M metagenome (GOLD analysis project Ga0126342, IMG submission 92528) | Coral microbial communities from Lord Howe Island, Old Settlement Bay, Australia - Cyphastrea 1 metagenome | ecosystem: Host-associated > Invertebrates > Cnidaria > Coral ...
AGGTAGTGATGTTGTTGCATTCACTACTCCACCCTTTGTTAATTGTACGGCCCACCTAGATCACATCTTCTCCTAAGCAGACCCTAAGGATCCCCTAAAATGGCCTGAGTTACCACCAATATGGTTGTGTTTTTTTGGTATGTGGTTTATGAAGGGGGGCAGTTTTGAACTGTTAGTGGGCGGGGGCAGACGGTTACATACGATTATATATAAATATATATGATTATATAATATGGTTAAAAACCTTCTAAGATTGCATAGAACTCCTATAAGTACCATTTTTTGCTAATCCTGGAATGTGTTTTTTTGCTATAAATGGAACATATCGAACCATAACCAGCAAGGTATTTTTTGTGGACTACTGTACCCAGGATTGACCATGAGATAAAGCGACCATCCACCATTTGAAGGGTTCTTAAAATGGGGAACCCCCAGTCGTCACCATGGTTGTTTCAACACACCAAGTCATGGTCGTTCATGACGACTGAATGATTTTTTTCCGGGTCCATGTTAGGAAACCACCATTTCCAAGATGAACAATGAACACCATGGTGCTGTTTTGTTTGTGTTTTCTATATGGTTATTTTGTTGGACTGTCGGTATATAACCACATTCCAGCACCTTGGCATTTGGGATGATGCCAAGAGGCATGTGTTCGGTAGCAGAATGCTAATGTTGGAATGTGACTTAAAAACCAAAAAGGTTTTTGGATTTTGTTCATCAGGGAACCGTGACAAAAAAAAACAACCATCCTGGCTATCCATCCTGATTTTCCATCCTATGTATATATATATATATATGGCAGTGTGTCAAAACCTTGTACCCCTGTAGTTCACATCAAAATAGCTGGTAAATGGATGTTCATCCCACTAAAAATGGTATTATTAGGTATTGATCCATACCCGTATATATATATATCCCATCCATCCTAAAACTGACTTTCTGATCATCCATCCTTCACAGTCACCAAATACTTCTATAGCTGTTTGACTTTTTTGGGCTATAAATCATTGGTGTGCCCTTTTTGTTGGTTGGTCATATCTTCATTGGTTGTTAAAACATATCTCTTTTCGGAGCTTCTCACGGGTGGGCACTTTGCTCAAAAACAGTCCCACAGCATCCCACAACAGCATCCCACAACAGCATCCCACATGTCTATCCCCAGCTAGATTTTACCAGATTATTTCATCTTAAACCAGATTATTAACAGATTAACAGTTTTCATGAGTAGATTATTAGATTATTTCATCACATTTCTACTCATGAAAACCGGTGATGATTTCCATATCGATGTGCCAAAATTGGTCAACTTAAATCGTTGGTCATCCCGGTCATCCTTCGGGATCCTGGAGTGAGAAAGCCTATGGGTGACTGAAATGTGATGTTGTAAATTATAACGACCAATTTAGGATCCTTAAATTACCATTGATAATTATATAATTATATGTATGTATATATATATGGGTAAATTTCATCACGACCTCACTGCGACCGAACCCTGGAAATCATGGTTTTCATAAGGGGAATCATCCCTAAATGGCCGAACTATTCAGGTTAGTGAACTATTATAATTTACCCAGAACATATGGAAAGTCATTCAAAAGTCCATGGTTCCAGTCACCACCAACCAGATGATTAACGGTTAACAAATGGTTGAACCATGATTAACAATGGTTACCAACGATTATGGGATGACAATCTCTATGTTTTGACCATAGCACATACGTCCCATGGTCGTTGGATGAGAAAAACCCTCTCATGGTTGGGGGGATGGTCACCGGAATTCCCACTGTGAGGTTTCGGCACACTTGGATTGTTGCCTTTGCTTGAAATTGGTGCCTATTATATGGTGTTTTTATTGTTTAAGCACCTCGTTGTGTGGAAATGCGTTTTTTTTTGGCTATGACATGCCAAAAAGACAGAGGCTGCAGAGCGTGCCAGTCGAAATTGCGAACGTTTTTGCCCAGCAGCGCCTTGCGTACAGCGCATTCGCTGTTGTCTTTAATATGTTTTTACAGATGTTTATGTAACGCCATTGCCAAGTGCGTGCGTACACCAACAGCCAAGGACGGTGGGTCAATGCGCTTGGTATGTAAATTTCCTTTGAGCAATGATCTATCATGTTGGTGTATATGTTGATCCTGCCTTGTTTTTTTCTTTTACATTCTTTTACCCACTTTGGAAATGACCCTTTGGAATCGCTCACATAGTCATGACCGATTTAACAAACAAGGTCTCTAACGTCGCATGACGTATGTGTGCAAGTGCAAGATAAGACGTCTCTGACGTAGGATGACGTATGTGTGCAAGCGCACGATAAGACGTCTCTAATGTAGCATTACGTGTGTGCAAGTGCAAGACAAGTAACGTAGCATGTCGTATGTGTGCAAGTGCTGGTGAACGTTATTGCCCCACCCAACCCGACCCAACCCCACCCCACACAGCAAAGGTTTTAAAAAACAGGTTTTTGGTCGCGTAGCATAAGCAACATTTAATTTATATTATATCTGATCTATAATATTACATGTTATATGTGTTGATCATGGCACATATAAAACAACCGAATCGTATATCAATCAAGTATGGCGTGGTCCCCTCTAGTTATGTTATATAGTTCTGTGTGTTGTGTTCTTACCCCATCTAACTATTGCATCGCCAGAAATGCAACGGTCGGGCTACGGCTACGTGGAAATCAACGTTGCAAAGTACGGAGGCAGCACCACTGTATAAGAATAGTCCTGAAATAGCCATCCTGAAATAGATAAGTCCCGCTTAGAATGGTTATAATGTGGGTAAGACAATGCCATAAACCACCCATTTGAGAATGGTAACCATACTACCTATAAAATGGTGATTTGGGGGATGGTTTATGACATTGTTTTAACCACATTGAAACAACCCAGTATGGATCTCCATTCAAGGTCTTGCCGCTGCCGCTGCTGCCGTTGCAGTCGCTGAGATGTGGGGAAGTCACTGGGCGTTGGGCGTTTCATCAAGTCTGGTGACTAGAAACATCATGTTTTTCCCCCAGGAAAAGTGGATTTGGTCCAAAATCATGTTCTTAGTTCTTGTTCTTAGCAGAAAAAACAACATATAACAAACATAATATGTGTTGTTGTTTTTTAGCAACACACAAGCTGAGGTGTTGGAACATGGATTTTGATCATGAATTCTCAAGTGCCAATAGTTTTGATTTGACCACAAACACCCCGAGGTAATTAATGATTTGACCAACATTGAATGTTCACAACAAAATCATCATGAAAGAGTTGGAAACTCAACCAACCAGAACTTGATTACCCTTTGGTAAACCAACATAGCTATTCAAAATAGCCATGTATGGTTGATTTATTTAGTAAACAATGTGATGTTCCATAGTTGTGTTGGTTTACCAGAGGGTAACATATTGTGTCTGTTCTTGTACATTCTGTGTATGTGTTGGATACAGATAACATATTTTCACTGCACGAAAATGAGGGTTTAACCTTACACAAAACATACTGACGACACACAAGATTTCATGAACACAACTTGAGTTTCATGCAGAGACAACATTGTTATAGAAGTGTGTGAGACCGTCAAAAGAAAACATGATTTTAACGAGCAACACTGTTGATTTTCCAGGAAGACATTCGAACTGTGATTTAAGGAGGTTCCCATAGTCATGGCGATACCCAAAAAAAATCATTGTTTATTTCATGGAAAACATCCTCTTAAAGTGGATGATAACTGCGGGTATCCCCATCGGAAACTGTGATTTCAATTCATGTATAATCTAAAAATCCACCAGCTTAGCGAATACCCATGACGGATCCATGGTGCTGCTATATATATCTCTATATATTTGGTAACATGGATCCCATCAATATACCGCCTTTATGTTAGCATGTATACCAGCACCATGGATCCGTCATGGGATATATGGATCCATATGGATCCTAAGATCCTCTGAGGATTTGAGACAGAAGAAGTGCTGTCGAGAATCAGCGACTCGGCACCCCGAAGACATGGTGACATGGTGGGTTTCGGGAAGTTGTGAAAGACCTGTGGGCATTGTGGGCATCTCCCTTTGAAGAGTTGTCATGATTGTATTGGCAATAATGATCCCAATTGACTTAATATTTTTTCAGAGGGGGTAGGTCAACCACCAACCAGCCATAATTAACCAATGAAAAAGAATTGGGATCCAATGGTGAAACACACACGATCCAGGTGCAGACCGAGCTTCATCCGAGCAATGCTCAGTTGACAAATTATGTTGGTTGATGATTATGGGAGAATATTTGTACGAAATATGAGTAGTAATTCTTCTAAAATATAGGTACGTTATCCCAAATATCCATGAAATATGAGGTGATTATGTACCTCTGAAAGTTATGAACTTCATACTACAAATGACCAACATTGTTGTAACATCAGCGGACCGGACTGGGCATCAAATTTTGAACACCCGTAGCTAGGGTATGTCTGGGGTCTCACTAGAAATAAGTTTGGCTAGTCATGAATCACAATCCACTGCATCTACATCATACTATGAGGATATATGATATATATATGATTATGATGATAATACTATGCATATGGATGCATATGGTGAATCCACTTCAGAATTTTTAATGATGCATACTCAGGATATTATGAAGTGTACATCCCTTAGGTTTATTTTTAATCACAGTACCGGATAAGAATAATCCCTAGATCCTGCGGGTGAAACAGTAACTCCCAAAAAGATAGACACCATGATGTTAGAATGTGTTTTTTTTGGAGGGTGGCTATAGTGTTTTCATATGATGTGGATCGTTTGCTGCTTTCGGAATCCCTGACCATGACCAACTCGTGGATGGGGGACAGCCATAGCTGCATGAACTGTGAATAACCGCGGTTCTATCAGCCACATGTTGCTGCTTATGGGAGGCCGTAAAAAAAGGTCCTTTTCTGTGAACCAACCAACCACATATCCCACATATCACATGGAGATACATGGAGTGTCGCTTCCGCTTCGACAGGTTGGAACGGATGGATCTTGCACCAACCCTTCTGAGCTGCTCGTCGATCGAATCTGGGCAAAAATCATCGAGCGACACTTGTGATATATCTTTAGTGCACCAGCTATCATCGGGATATGTGTGACCCCCCCTATATATCTGATTGGTGGTTTGGAACATGTTTTATTTTTCCATATATTGGGAATAACCATCCCAACTGACTAATATGTTTCAGAGGAGTTAAAACCACCAACGAGGATATATATATATATTATATAAGCTGGTTTCTAGTCCCATCTAACTATATAATATATAGAAACATTTCATCACCGCAAGTCCAATTGTCTTTACCTCTTCGTTTTGAACCTGGGGGCAGAAAACCAACCAGTAATTATACTTAGTCACCATGCTTTAATTTATAGTTGTTCATATCTTCAGTCATCGGGTCGGTGAACCCAAACGGTCCAACTGGAGGTCTCCAGAGCGATTGGAGCTACGAAAGATCTGGCTTTCCCCAGTTAGTTGGATTAATGTAGATCATGAATTATCTTAGTTGAGTTATATTACCCATAGGATCCATGTATGGTATATATGCTAACATGCTAACATTGGGGGTATATTGATGGTAAATGTTACCATATATAGCATACATCCTATGCGTTATTTTATATTACTATATCTCAAGCATCGGGGTGATTTTTTTGTTGGATGAGATTAAACCGACCATGTTCCTTGGGGGATGATGATCATTTGGTTGGAATACGCAGCGTGGTTTTGGTTCGGGGATACCCGGATAGGTAATGACTAACAGTTTGCGAACTTGAAAATGGTTCATTAACAGTTGATTTACCTATTCCAAATGGTGATTTTCCAGTTCGCTATGTAAACGTTCAGAGGATATCATAAAATCCATGTTTGTTTGAATCCAGCTCTTAAGCAACCAGTACACTGGAAAGACAGAGGTGCCGCCGGAACACTGCTCATGTGGAGATTTTCGGCATTGCCTTCGCCAGATGGATTTGCGCTCTTATACAATTGTAAACCCAAGTCACCCATGGTATGGCCAGTGCTACCGGAATTGATATTTTTGGTGCCAAGAAGTCATCCACCATAACCCCATGTTGGGGTAGGTCATACTGTCTTGGTCCTATACCTGAGTAAGCCTTGGTTGGGTACAGTACTTTGATACCTTATTATGTTGCTCTTATTCACAATTTTATAACCAGCAAATAAACATGCATTAATTATATTATCAAACATTGGGAATGATGCCCATGTTAGCTGCTCGAAGCCTTTGCTAGGTTAGCCTTTGTTAGCCTTTGTTTCTGGCTAAAAGTTAGGTGCCCTGGCCAAACACTCCATGTTTCAACAGTTTCTGGCCAGATGTGGGATCGTTGAATCGTTGGATACTTGTAGGAACACCTTGTGACATGCCAACTGATCCCGACTGTCCGAGGAGCTCCGTGCCAGAATGATGACTTGGTGCAGCAAATCCCTCTTGGATTGAAACTTGGGCGATGGGTCAAGTTATGACACTACCATACTGGGGGAAGAACCATCCAGCCCCTACAGTTATGGCATGTTGTGGCCATGGCTAGTGAAATAACTGGTTATTTCATCTTATTTCTATGGGATTCTACAGTTGTACATTCTACGGGCTTCAGTTTCTCGGGCCATAACTGCTATGTTTCTCGGGCCATAACTCGTACCTGACAGACCTGACAGACCTGGATGACCTTCCCAAGTCCATCCCTTGAAGCATCACGCGTATTTGTCCATTTCCATATGCCAAGCATGGTGGAATATTTACCTGTCCCATGACGGATCCTAACGGTGCTGCTATATATGGTGTGCCATGGATCCCATCAAAAGATACCCTCTTTATGTTAGCATATATACCAGCACCATGGATCCGTCATGGGTATGGAAACCCCATTTTTATGGCCCAGTGATGTAGCTAAATGTTCCCCTATCGTGAACTCTTCTGGAACTTTGAACGTTACGCGAACGTCACAATTCACTGTGATCCACTGATGCTTCAGATACCGCGATAACGCTCACTGACGTCGCTGAAAACGTAGCAAGTGCACGCCAGTGCTGTGTATAAACGTGTATGAACGCAAGCATATGCTTGATATACATGAAATCCATCAAAATCTATCAAAATCCATCAAAATCCATCAAAGTGCATCAAAATCCATCAAAATGCATCAAAATCCATCAAAATCCATCAAAATCCAATGCTTGTGCAATCTATTGCCATGTCGAAAGCTAAAAAGCAAAAATCATTGCCTTTGTGGCTGCTGTCAATTTGGGATTCATATTGCTCATAAACACAGTAGATAGATCTTAGCCATACAGTTCCATCTTTAGCTGGTTTGGCAATTTCCAGATTCAGAACGCCGAGGAATGTGTCTGGAAAGTATATATATATATATACTGGTTGGTGGTTTCAACCATTTTTTATGTTCCATAATATATGGGATAATCCTTCCCATTGACAAATATTTTTCACGATGGTTAGGGCCACCAACCAGTATATAATGGCCATTGACTAGACAGATTATGATGAACCCTGGGATTTTGGTGGGTAACCATGGGTAACCTGTGAGACGAGCACGTGGCTATTCTGGTGATTGAAATTCATCACGTGCGAAGATTTCCGCATGACTTTTTGGCCTAATCTAGACTTTGGGGAGTAAACTGCAATACGTTCAGTTAATACTTGTAATATTGTTAAATTAGTAATTTGTAATTAGTAACCAACTGCAAAACCAACTGCAATTTGTCTATGACTTTTGGGCCTAATACCAGTTGGTTTTGCGTTTTTTTATTGACAAGTCATACCATGTTCATCCATCTTCTATGCTGGAACATTGAGGGTCTAATTACTTCTCTATGGGTTTGTCTGAACATAGGGGGCCCTAGTCATATTTTTCCACTGAAAACGCATTTGTTTCTATGTCCATGTTCCATTTTCAGTCACACCTAAAACATAAAATGAGATAACATGATATTGTTAGATACCATATCATATCTCGATAAAATCGGTTATATCCAAGCAAACATCCCCATAAATAATTCTTAATGTTCTGCACCCATTGGATACTGTATCTTGGTAGCCTCACCAATTTTTTCATCACCATGAATCTTACAGGCTATTGACTTAACATTACCAGCCTTAGCTAAGAAACTGAGGCACCATTTTGCATGCAAACCTCGTTATACCCTTAGTATCTGGTTGAGTGGTACTTGGGGCCAGTCACTGTAGCTACTGGGGACTTGGGATGCAGCCGTGGTACCGGCCTGACATGGCCCGACTCAGGAAAGAGACTGGAAACGAGCTGCTTCTGACCCCATTGGAAACGCTGGGTTCAGGCCACATCGTGCCCATGCTGCCGGCGCTGCCCACGCCCACACGGAACGCGCGGAACGGGGCGAAATCTGGCGCACCCAGTGAGGGGTTGGTGAAGGTGTTGAATGGAAAATGGTGACTTGGACTCGTTTCGTAAACCCTGGTTCTGTGCTTGATTCATCATATATGTTGCATTTGTTACATGTTTGTCTTGCTTTTTGAACCATATCAAATATATTCAATTAGGATATGGTGACTTTGAAGATGAATGGAACACGGTCTCTGGCTCAATAGTGGTGATACAGGTTGGTTCTCAATTTGTGTTTGAATTGATGATGATACTGTATGATGGGTTTCCTTTGTTTAAAGAATCTGGTAAACCTCATCATAGCAGAAACTTTCACTTGGATACACTTGGGATGGCCTAAAGCCCCTCAACTTTCTGCCCAGGGTACCACCGGCAAAGCCACCTTGAACAGGACCCCAACCCCCCAGGGGAGTGGTGTTTCTGATAAGGTTTATCATGGTGATGTGAGAGTCTATTTGCATCTATTTGCAATGTGTCAGCAGGTTTGATTACTTCCTGAGTTTTGAGTGACATGGCTTAACGTCCTTTGACAAGATATAAGAACTCATGATTCAATCATGGTCAGTCACGGCAATGTCGCCCAGTTTCAGGTTTCTACAAAGCAATGAGAGACCCATTTGCGACATTTGGAATTTGGAGATCTACTTTGATCCCGAAACCAGCTTGAAGGCCGAAGGGAGGATTGCTTTTGGTACCAGATAAAGAACCATATAGCTGGGGAGATCCGATTGTTTGAGCTTTTAATTTTGCTTACCATCCATGACGGCTTTGTTCATGCTGGCATCACATGGCACAGAGTCTTGTGATGGGCGAACAAACATATACAAAAATGAGATAAATTTCGCCCATATCTCAAACCCACAGGATCCATGTATGGTATATATGCTAACATTGGGGGTATATTGATGGTACATGTTACCATATATATCATACATGGATCCTATGGGAAAGTGAGGATACAACTGGATTTGCTCATGACTCAAGTGAGTGATCGGTCAGTGGATGGCATTAACGTTTCCCGCAACACAAAAAAAAACTGGATAATTATTCAGCTTGGCAAACGAACAACAAAATTCAAATCACCCATATTCTTGGACTGGGGAGAATCTCCCACTCAATTTACACAATTTCTAAATATATTATACCCTATACTTCCAAAGCACGAAAAATTAACGTGCGTGGTGCCAAAGGTTATTAATTGGATAAAGACTATTATTTGCTATTGATTCAAAATCTAGTCTGCAGATTGTAAACCCAATGTTCAAGCGTTTTTGGCTACCTGGGTTCTACGGAAATTAATAGTCGTTCTACGGAAATAAATGTCCGTTCTACAGAAATAAATGTTCTTTCTACTGTTTGTCTACGGTTTGTCCACGGTTTGTCTACGGTTTTTTCCGACCACTTTCGACCCCTGATCAAAAAAGTAATTATAGTCGTTGGGTACAAATTAACGTCCTTACCTGGAAGCACGTAAATTTAACGGTCGTTTAGAAGAACAGGCTTATGGATGTTTATGGGTGTTTATGGGTAATATTGGTGCTAAAATTGGTGCTGGGAACTAACATATCTACATGAATGCCTGGGATGCCTGGGATGATCCACTTGCGATTGCCCTGGCTCCAAGTACATCCAACACTCGGCCAGGATACTCTGCACTACCTCCGAATCGAGGAGGGCTCGGCGGTGAATATACCATACATAGAGCATATGGGCATGCTACCCCCCCACATGGTTTGTTGAGATGTTGGTTGAGCACTGTTGAGCACCAAGAAAAAACAGGCCAGCTGGGGGGAAGGAAAAACCTACTCTTCGAATTCCAAACTTTTCGAACGGGCCAATACTTAGCAATTTCTTGGGATGACCATCTACATCCACAACTACCAGCTATTTTCGTCTGAAACCAGGGTGCTATTTTTTGGGTTCAGGACTGCAGGGCCTGAAGGGGTGAATTTGCAAATATCCCGTAGTCTAAGCTTAAAATGGTAGAAAAGCCCTGGTTTCCTTTCGGTGTTCCCTCGAACAAAACCAACAAACATTGGAAACCTAGCAACAAAACCTAGCAACACCCTGACAGAAGCAGACATGTGTTGGGTTGGACACGTCGAAATTGTTTGACCTTTTAAAATGGAGATCAAAGGGAGATTTGGGGTCATCGAAGCGAACATGAAAACTGTTTTTTTATGGGCAACGTTACCGTTTCGAATGTGTATTGTGGCTTGACTCTTGACAGATTTCCGTGTTTCTCCAACGTTGGGTCCTCCAAAACCATTGGTATTTCTCAGTTCCAAATGAGAGTTTTATCATGATTTTTGAGGTCCCATGTTAGGAGACCCCCATTTCTGCGCTTGGATGTCCTAAGTCAAGCCCAACCGGGACCTTGAAGATTTTGAAGCCACAGGCCCGCAGGAACCACATCTATGAGTCCAAGATCCAACATATATAATATTCTATATATAAATTAATCACCATCATGAATCATAATTGATCCAGCTTATTTTTCGCCTGAAACCTGTGAGGCTTCTTTCGGGCGAGGTTTCTGTGGATGCGCAGCCCAGAATTCGCTGGAAACACGGTGAGACGTGGATCAAGAAGTGAAGCGTAGCGAGGCGTCACATGGCGTCAGGGATCATGGCGTCGTGAAAGTCGTGGCACGTGGTGATGGGCTCAACAAAAATGCTACGATCACATAATATACCATGAAAAAAACGGGATAGACGCCCATGCACTGGCGTATATGCTTTAAAAATCTTTAAAATATAGATACGCATTGATCTCATGTGGCTTGCCTACTTTTTCCAGCATGGATCCCCAGAATTGAAGACAGGTTTTACAAGATGCATCTAGTGCAGGCTTTTGGAATTTCATGGATTTTACATATGTTCTTTAGCCAATGTTTTTCACAAATCATGTGCATATTTTAGTTGTTCAGAGTATTTGTTCAGAGTTCAAAGAAACTGCAGCCAGTGTAATATATATATATATGTATATAATATATATCGTATGATATACAATACAATCTAACATGTATACACTATAATTCAAATAACATCAACGATATAATTTGATCTAATAAATTATTACGATTTTATATATAATGCACCAATATATATATATATGACTAAACAATTGACACGCCAATTTTACGACTGTCATGGCCCATCGAAGTAGTGACATCGTTTTTTTGTGGTCCAATGTTGGGTGTAAAACACCGGAAGCACCGGAACCGCGCTCCTTGCTGGCGAAATGTGCCGCGGAGCAAGCAAAGGACTGTGCGTTTGCTGAAAATGCAGACCATGTGGTTCTTATCACGACATGGGGAGGTTTGAGAATTAAACCTGGTTGGTGGTTTGAAAACATGTTTGATTTTTCCATTTATTAGGAAGAATCATCCCAACTGGCGAACTCAGATTTTTCAGAGGGGTAGGTATACCAATGTATACCACCAGCCAGTAACCATGTCGGACCAATTCTTGGGGGTTAAACATCACCAGCGCAGCTGGAAAATCCCAACGGGGCAGGAAAATCATGTCCCTCAACGTGGTAACATAGCTGAAAATCACCATCCCTATTATAGGTAGGTAAATCAACTATTTCTAGGTGCCATTTTCAATAGCTATGTTACCAGAGGGTCTCATTTCCATTGCCACGTTTGATGACACCGGAGGCTATTGGGAATTCTCATTTTCCAACTGAGACTCTCGTAGGATTCCACGGAATGATGGTAACAATGTTCTGGTAACAATGTTCAAAATTCTAGGATGGTAATCAATAATTCCACTGTGATATGTGTATGTATACACTATTGTAAGCCCATTTTTAGTGTGGATTATCATTATAAGGATAGATGATCAGAGCCACATGTTAACATCAAACATCGCCATTATACTGCCTATATAAGTCATTGTTGATGGTTAAATACTGTTGTTATCGCAGTGTTTTCTCCATCGGTAGATTCTAGAATCGCATTAGTAGAATCATTGCATTTATCCCCATGGTGGGTTTAGAAAAACAATGGGGACAAATACCCTCGAATATATAAAACCATACTGGGCTTAAGTTACCAATCAACACATTTTTTCAGTATATCTCCATCTGTATAACTTCTATTGTAATTCTTTTTATATCAGTAGAACTTCTATATAACCCATATATTCTTTATAGTTAAACGATGTCTTCTCCCTGAATAACATTACATCTGTTAAACCTATTAGATTTGTAATAACAATCCATAAGCCCTCTATTCACATCTATTAACATCTATTAAATCTGTTTAAGACTACATATTTCCAAACATCAATAAAATAATCCCTATTAGTCCTTTTTTGTATGCCTTGGTGAGGCCCCAGCTACGCTCTATCCACCAGTTATGCCCATAGTTATGGCCTGACATAGCAGTTGCAAGTACTAAGAAAAGCCAATTTATGGAATGTACATGCATGTACTAATCCCATAGAAATCACCAGTTGTTTCACTAATAGCCATGGCCATAACTGCATCGTTTTGGTTGGTCAAATCCTCAGTGCTCCCTCGGTGATCTCCCCAAATACCAAGGCACGCCGGTGCCGGCAGCGCTCGTACCGCCTCCGGTCACGCTCGCGAAAGCCACGGTGGAGGTCCGGCTGCGTGCCGATGGGGAGATGGAGGGATTTTCATGGCTTAGCCATCCCGGATGCTCCATGTTGCTGAACATTTTCCTACATGACTGGGCCAGTTTTGGGGTAAATGTAGGTAAATATTCCAGCAGCATGGAGCATCTAGGAATAGATTTGTATAGATTTATATCATTAGCATAGAGTCTAATAGAGATATATGAGATTCTATGAGATGAATTGAAATCAACGAGATAATAGGATGGACGGAAGATAGATTCTGATTTGATGATATGTGGATAAATGATGATAAATGGAATACATTTGATTTTACCATTCTGGATTAAAGGGATGGTTACCCTCTGGTAATTTAACATAGCTATGGAAATTGGCCCATTTATAGTTGATCTACCTATTATAAATGGTAATTTTCCATAGCTATGTTAGTTTACCAGAGGGTAACAGTATCAGTTTGGATCCGGCTTTATGTTGCGATGTGGCCGTTGCGATGTGGCGTTTTACGTGGCCAAGTCTCAGAGCCCAAGATGTGAAACATCAGCCACCATTGTGGAGGAAATTTCATCCCGGTTTTAGCCTATGTTTGATGCTTCAAATCCCAGTAAATTTCCATGAATTCCATACAAAAAAATATACATAACATATACATATATTTACAGTATATTATAAAGTTATATATACATAGTGATAGGGACGATCTGGGTGAAGTATAGTCATCTCAGGATGAGGTTCTCCAGATGAAGAGAAAGTGGAGTCAGATTCAACGGACATATTTCATTGAGACTGAACAAATAGATGGGGATATAATCTGGTTGGTGGTTTGGAACAGTTTTTATTTTCAATATATTGGGAATGGTAATTCCAATTGACTAATACTGGTTGGTGGTTTCAAACATTTTTTATTTTCCATAATATATGGGATAATATTTCCCATTGACTTTCATATGTTTCAAGATGGTTATTGCACCACCAAACAGAATATTTTGATTTGAGGTTTTCGTACATTTGGGTCATTTGGTTAGACATTACTCGGGGGCACACCTTGGTCTTCTCATGTCTTATCCATAGCATGTGTTGTTGTGGTATATGGTTGTCAAGTATTCTATGTACTGGTCAGGCTAGGGGGCAAATAATGTATACTAGACTATATATATATATTATATTCAATTACATAGTTTCATTATTCCAGTAAAATTCCATAAGATATCGACATACTGTAGATGGAAGAAATCTTGCACCAGTTGGTTGATGGTTTATTCCTCTACAATCCCATTATTTATAGTGCTTCATAGAAATCCCAATAGTTAGAAACCGGCAAACATTTACATAGCGAACTGGAAAATCACCATCTTGAATAGGTAAATCAACTATAAATGGGCCATTGTCCAGAATTGTTTGTTTAGATATGTCAGATTCCCTCGAAGATGCCCATGAACAAAGTTGATTGAACATAGTTTTTGAAAAGCTATTGACGATGCCATTTATAGTAAAATCCACCATTGAATGTTTTCCATTACCAGAGGGTTTAAAAAACTATGGAAAATCACTATTTTTAATGGGTCAATTAACTACAAATTGGCCATGCTCAATAGTTTTTTTTTTAATGTTTACCAGAGGGTAATGGTTATTAATGGTGATTAAACCAATAGTGTTTTTTTTTTTAAGTGATTAAACCAATAGTCATAGCCAATACCCAGTAGTATCCATGGTGCTGCTATATATAGTGTGCCATGGATTCCATCAATATACCCCCTTTATGTTAGCATTAATATACCAGCACCGTTAGGATCCGTCATGGGATGTAATGATCCAAAATGGGATATGGCAGTGTGTCAAAACCCATGGAAACCCCTTTTTTGTTCACATCAAAATAGCTGGGATTTATGGATGTGAATAACCCACTAAAAATGGTATTAATAGGTCCATAGGTATTGATCCATAGCCATATCACCGGATACCCTCTGGTAAACTAACATAGCTATCGAAAATCACCATTTTTGATGGGAAAATCCACTATTAATGGCCATTTTCAATAGCAATTTTGACATAACCAGAGGGTATCACCAAAATGGGAAACTGGTGGATTTTGTCCACCCAAGATGCCCAAGACGTCCTGCAGGACCTTGTTGGCTCAGGCTCTGTTCTGGTGGCGCCTTGGTGAGGGGAACTTATGGGATAACGGAAGAACCTTGCTGGGTTTCATATATTTATATATATTTATATATAATATTAAATGTATATATATATATATATTTAAATAGTCCTATTATAATTATAACTTATAACTATAATTATATATATATATATACACATTAATTATATATACGTATATATAAACTCAACATGGGTGAACACACCCATACTTAGTAGCTCACCGTTTCGCAGTTACAAATGGGGATACCGTAGGGGATAGCATGGGGTACATCAACATCAACAATTGAGGCTGAAGAGATTTTCTGCGGTGGAATAGTGTCCTCAATTTATGTTAGCTACGTTAACGTTGTCGCTTTCCGGTGCGTATATTTATATATATATATACATATGTATACAGTATATGGTCAGATGTGAAACAAACCAACTTATTATAACTGGCTTTCTAAAAATGGGAGAACCCAACTGACTTAGGGCACTTAGGGTACTGATTAATGGTTATCAAGATTTGCCAAACAGTTACTGAGTGGGATGATTCTCCAAGTATGGGAGCGTCCTTGGGGGTGAATAACGAAATCGATGATTTTCCCACAGACAGATTCTGAACTTGCAGGTCAATGCGATAGCATTTGATTGACATTCAATAACAATGGTCACAATACTATAATATATATATATATATATGTGCATGTTTATTTGGTACAGGTACTAATGACAATAATAAAAACACATAATTTTCATGGTATACACAATATGATTAATAATATGTGTATATATATATATACATGTACACACATACACCTTATGATACTAGTGATCTAACGATAACAAGGATAATGGTATTCATAAGAATGATATTCATAGTGTTTATTCCCGCCTCCGAAGTGATTTGTTTGGTTTCCTGTTAGCATGTGTTCTTTTTGGGTTACACAGGGAGATGGAACTGGGTTCAACAAGATGTTAGTTCAGTCCCATTCTTATTATCTAAAGCTTAACACCACACAAGGTGTTTCCCCGCAGTTTTCTAGCAAAGAGGTTGGTTTATGACCCCATGGCCCCATCTACCCTCCAGCAATCGTTCGGGGACTTTCCATCTAGCCACGTTTGATGACACCGGATGGGCAACTATAGGTAGCTTTCAGCAGTATGAATCCAACAGGTAGCTAACAATTTAATTTGGGACACAGAAAAACCAGCGATCTTCACGACCGACTCTTAGGCCACCTTTGGTCTTGAATGCTTGGACGGAGAGTGACTTGGCGACCATTTGAGTGTGACCGGGCCGGTCAAAGTGACCTGGATCCTGCTGATTTCTGTGCACCAAAAACTGTACACCCCTCGAAAAGAAAGTGTGGAACCCCAAACATCGGGCCTGGATGATAGATTTATCATGTTCCTATATCGGTAACCGACAAAATTATTGTACTATAATTTAGTTTTCCTTCGCCTTGGCCTTGCTGTGGGCTGTGCAAAGCCTTCACAACCGCTGACGACCCCTATAGCGATACCCCTGTTTTGCATGAGTCGCCTCAAAGTCAACGCAGAAATCTTCAGTTTTTAGCGATCGGGTCCGCTATTCATATGGCCATTTTGAAGGTTCATATGTCACAGCACGGGAATCATCCCGCACATCGAGATTGGATAGCCAAGATTTCGCTCTTCGATGCACTTTCCTGCCAAAATGAGGGCTCAACACCTGCCTTAACCAGGAAAGATAAGAACAGAATCACTGAATAATGGGTATGTTTGCGGAATGTCAGGAGAATATCAGGGAATAGATCACCGACCTGATATTTGGCTTTGTCCAAACATGTGGGATTCACCAAAACATCTAAAACAAAAAACACATGCAGCTTTACTACTATAGTTGGACAATTAAGTGTTAAACCATTGGATTTTGGGGTACACATGGGTACACTGGTTTCATAGAAACCCATTTGCAACCATGGCAAATCATTGTCTAAAGAGTTTTCTTGGGTTCCTGGTTCAGATTTGTTCCAGGATGGACTATGACACTCCAAGGAATGATCTGTCAGCAGCATGATTGGCTTGGAGCAACTTCACATCAACAGCAAAGTTGTTGGGTCCTGTTGTTTTCTCATTGGCTGTTCATGTTTGCTTCTCCCTCAAACTGATCTCCGTAGAATCTCTCTGCAAAAAGAGGAGGATACCGTAGCCTGCTTCGTTAGCAAATCGAAATCACTTGCATTGAACAATGATGACAATGATGACAATGATTGCACAAAAATAAAAAGGCGAGATCCCCATTTTCACACAGAAGATGGGGGGTTCAGAAATGGACCTGAATCATCCCATGTGTTATGTTCGGATCCATGAATAAACCAACCATTTCAAACCTTTGATCGACCCCTAGGCCATGGTTCGGAACTTGTTGTTAACGCATGGAATTCATGCGATACTCCATGAATGTTTAGATGGGATTAAGAAAAAAACACAGATGTTTGGGCAAAACTGAGAACATTGAGAACAACATTTGTGTTTCACAAAGATCTTCAAATTTTCCAAAAAGATGCAACATCATCAACATCCCTTGCCATTTCCACGGTTTTTCCACATCAACCAGACTGGTGGCTTTTCCACATCTTGGTGTATGTTCTGTAAGGATTTGGGGATTCCCAGGATTTGCCCTGAAATTTCCTCCACCATTGAGGTTGGCAGATCGATGTCATGAGCTGGGCCTGCAGCTGAGAAGGGCGTTTGGGCGTTTGTTGTTGCTTCAAAGGGGAGAACTAAGATGGATAGAACTCGCATGGATATAACCATGATATATATATATACATGGTTTAATATGGAGGATATGTATATATATATATATGATTACAATATATATATATATGTATGTGGTGTGATATAATATGGAGGATATGTATATGATTAAATTATAGGTATATATTTATATGTACACATGGTTTAATCTGGAGGATATGTATGTGATATATATATATATATACACACATATATGGTTTAATATGGAGGATATGTATATGTATATGTGTACATGTATATATATATATATACATGACTATATTGTGTTCATGGGGTGAAACAAAGCCAACAGACATAACTTGATGATTTTGATGAACTCTATGAATGGAGGTGTCCTAAGTCATGGGAGTACCCCCAAATCATCCAATCATTTTAGTTCATCAAAACCATTTCAGACCGATCGTTTTGGGGATCCACCATTTTAAGAAACCCGCGATGGAACGGACATACAGAAGTTCATTCCATACTATGGATGGCTGCGACATCTTTTTTAGCGTTTCAAGCATCCAAGATCGTGCAGAATTTCTTATGATTTCTTCCATCCACAGTATTACATCCAATGTGTGTTACCCTCTGGTAATTTAACATAGCTATTAAAAAATGGCCATTTATAGTGAATTTTCCCATTAAAAATTGGGATTTTCCATAGCTATGTTAAATTACCAGAGGGTTAAATCCAGTTCTTTAAGGCTATCCATTGGTAAATCGAGGTAGCGGCTTGGAGCTATGGCTTTCCATATTCCCTATGAAAATAGCCACTTCTACATAAGCCAGTTATTAACCAGTCGAGCTAGAAAAACTACAGCCTGCTCCCGCAGTTTTTGTACGTTAGGCTAGTTGACAGGGCAAAAAAGGGTGGGTTGATGGATGTTGATGGTAGATATTCCAATCGTTACTGGAGGCTCTTGATCGCAACTGCGAACATGGGGCTACCACCGAACGTGGGAATATGGGGCGATTGAAAGCAGCATACATGACATGGCACCTCAGGATTTTCAGTCAACATTTTTCTGCCGGATTTGGACTTCGACTTAATAAGATAATTCAATTAAATAAGATAAGATGTTCATTTTAAACCTTTACCTAAAATTAAGATGCTCACAAGATAAGATAAGATGTTAGTTACACATTAACTGATTTAAAATAAAATGTCCCTTCCACCAGCTTAATAATATAACTCAATTGTTGCATGTTCATTTGGGAATATGTCTTTGAAAACGGCTCGAAACCAGTTTGTGACTTTTGCTTATTCAGCTATATAATTATCATTTGTTGGTTCCACCCATGATTGATGGTCCAATGTTCTTGATCGAGGATCGACTTTAGACATATCATTTTGTTGGTTATATATACTTATATCCCATACAAGCTCTCACTATGTGCACTAGCTTTATCCATAACTTTGATGCTTAAACGGTATTATTTTTGGTGTAAACGCACTTATGTTTTGGTGCCTAATAACTTCCATATTGCAATTTAGCATTAGCTGTTGAAATCAATAAACATCATAAACATCGCTGCTTTTAATATGCGAGAAAAAACACAATTAGTCATGTTTGATAGCTATGTTAACTTACCAGAGGCCCAATTTGTCATTGTTAGATCCCACTAAATCACCATGTTTCCTTGTTAATTCCTGATTTGTTCCTAATTTTCCATGTCAACCCACCGTTTCGGTTGCTGCAATTCCTATCCCTGGCGAGGTGGTGGTGCGGGCGCCAACATCCCTGAAACTGAGATCGCCGAAGCTCTGCAACGGAGGCAGACCGTGTGAAAATTTAAATGGCACGTGGGATTTTTAACCGTTCGAAATGGAGTTGTCATATATATATATATATATGGATTATATATGGATTAAAAATGGATTAAAAATAGATTATATATGGATTACATATGGATTAAAAATGGATTACATATGGATTATATTTGGATTATATATGGATTATATATGGATTATATATGGATTATATACGGTTATGAAATTGAAATGGATTATTTGTGGACTATATATGGTTATAACATGTTATAGACCCGTGTAAGATGGGATATTACTCCTGTACCTATATGGTTAGTATAATCAATCCCGTATGTATACATATATATATATATAATATGTATATATAATGTATATATATAATATGTATATATATAATATATATATATATTGAGTAGATTTAGTAGAATTAATCTCATATATGTTTTGATCCCATTAATATGGAGGTTTCCTGAAATGACGATGGTGAGGGGGTAGTTACAAACCCATCAAACATCAGCATGAAGCCAAGTATAGACATGTCATTAACCATAGACTATAGACATGTCATAATAGCAAGGTTTCCTTAAATGGGGGATCCCCAAGTCACCGAAGGTTTTAACACAAAGAGGACCATGATTTGGCGTACCCCATGACTTTGGAAACCCCCAAATGTGGATCCAATTGTGATTTCCAATGGTGGTTTAGGATGGTTTAGGTGCATGACATCACGTTGTAATAAAACGCCAGTTCAGCGTTGTCCGACAGGGAACTGTGCGGCGAATGCTTTTTTTCATGCGTGGCTACCCTAATTTCTTGGGGCCAACGGCATGTATCCCGAATGGGATTTTCATGACATATCCAGATTCTACGCTACGTGCTGTGGAGTCTTTCATCGTCCAGAGATGTGCAGATTTCTTGGGCAAATCTGCAGCTGATCTTCTTGGCCTGGGGGCTTGATGTGGGTGCAGGTCCATTCAGACACTTTGTTGAAACCAGTAAACACGGCAGAGGTGTTTGAACCAACACAAAACAGGAGGATGAAATTACTCATATTGGGGATATACATACTGGTGATTTCATGGGGATATTGAGGGAACAAGGAGATATGTGATATGTAGCAATCCCACATGTTCCATGATGTCATGGTGTTGGTGTATTGCTCTTGACTGGGTCATTTTTGGGGGTAAATATTCCAGCACTATGGAGCGCTTGGTGATTAAGAAATTATTGAATAATTCAGCAACTGCATTCTCTGAATAGGCAGTTAAATTAGAGAAATACAGTTCAGCTCCATACCTCAAAACACTCCGACAGTCCTAATTTTGGATCTCTTGCCCGCCATGGCTAATCTTGGATACCCAGCGAACAACATCATTTCTATCAGGGTTACAGGAATGGGCCCCTTATGTAAGTTGGGTTATAACTAGGCTATAACGTAAACCGACACAAACAACTGGGTGGCCCATTCCAGAACTATAGAACAGTGCGCATGAGCATGGCCGAACCAGAAGCCAATGGATTGATATAAGGGAATACAAGAAAGTGAATTTCAGCAGTTTAAGCATGTTGGCTGCAACCCTGACGTTCGACCACCCTACACTTGTGGAAGGGTTGCGTACCTCTGTATGTCTATGTAGGCAAACATGTATGATCATGTATGTATGTATATACATGTATATATGCCATCCCATTCAATAATTCCCGAGGAGGTGGGCGGATTGTTGTTTTCCTTATGAGGATAAGTGGTGGTCGAACGTCCTGGCTGGGGCGAACATGTTTAAAAACACCAAATTTATGGGTGTGGGGTCGATGATCCCTCTAAAGTTACAAGTTGCTGCCACAGTTTTCGGAATCACTAAGCTGGGGATTTCCCGAATACATATGGGGAATTATAGTTGATATAGTTGATTTATCTTGGCTAAGTTGCTTTTGAACTGGTTAACCATAAAGTTCATGGTGGTTACATATGAACAAATAGCTACTCGTAGAGACCCATGACATTAGATTGTGTTACCAACCAAACATAACTAGGGGGCAACTTGTAGGTATTTTTTCTGGGCTCATTTTTGGTTAAAAAAAACATAGATACACTGTGGTTTTTTAACATAGCGAACTGGAAAATTACCATTTTTAGGTACATCATCTGTAAATGGGTCATCTATACCATAGCTATGTAACAAATCGCCAGAGGGTAAACATGACATCATCATTTTCCCCATGATATTCCCACTGTATGCCCATTGTACCATATATTGTTCATGGTTAATCCCCTTTTTTGATGGTTGAAAATGGAAACCCAATACATCGTCCATGGCGTCAGGAAATTTCCCTCCGATGTGATTTTGGACGCCCGGATGCGCCTTGGATGCGGATGCGGATGCTGCGATTCGAACGGTCATTTGTTTAGCGTCACTTTGCTCATATATATATATACATACATGATCAGATACTTAGATAATTTGGATCAGTGTGTATATATATATATATTATACATTTATTTTTATACATATTTATTCTACGTATATATATATATGCACCTGTATATATATACTTATGTGTATATACATGTGTATATATATACATATGTGTATATGATTATGTGTATATATAGGCTCGTCCCTGCTCCTGGAACCACATACGACGGGGTGGGGGGGTGGGGTGGGATGTTAACGTTCATGTGAATTAAAGTGGGGTGTTAACGTTCATGTGAATTAACGTTCATGTGAACTTGCAGAAGTAGTTGATGCTACGCACACGCGGGGTGGGGGGGGTTGGGTGGGATGTTAACGTTCATGTGAACTTGCAGAAGTAGTTGATGCTACGCACACGCGAGGTGGGGGAGGGG